>OLSF01000309.1_pt1 | contig 50556 bp, 44 predicted proteins | sample 1672301 | NCBI WGS metagenome assembly OLSF01 (sample SAMEA3136669, study PRJEB25190) | human gut metagenome | biome: human gut; feature: human-associated habitat; material: faeces | place: Austria | collected 2013
CCCGCTGCTTCATGGTCTCGTCGCCCGTCTGGAGATAGGCTTCGAGAAATTCGACGTCCTCGTCCGTCACATAGTCCGGGATCTCATTCGAATCCGACGCCTCGCCGAACGCGATGAGGTTCGCGATGCGGTTGATGAGCACGGTCGTCTTGCCGCTGCCCGCGCCGGCCAGCAGCAGCAGCGGCCCCTGTGTGGTCATGACCGCGCGGCGCTGCATCTCGTTCAGACCCGAAAAACGCCGGGCGATGACCGCACGGCGTGCCGTTAAGAATCTTGCTTCCAGTTCTGGTTTCATAGCTCCACCTTTGCCGCCGCCAGCGTGGCGGCGAATATTCGATGGCTCTATTTTAGTATATTTTTCGCGGTTTGTCTACAAATACGTGCGGAGATTTGTCAGTGCCTTTTTCTCGATGCGGCTCACCTGCACCTGCGACACACCGAGCAGCCCCGCGATCTTCTGCTGCGTCAGGCCATGGAAATACCGAAGGTCAATGACCATCCGCTCGCGCTCGGTCAGGTGCGAAAGGGCATTCCGGAGCGAAAGAGATTCCAGAATGCGATCCTCCATCCCGTCTGTGCAGAGCACATCCTCAAGGGAGAAGCCCTCATCGCCGCTCTCGCGCTGGATGGACTCTGCCATCCCTGTTGCCGTCTCCGCCATGGCGATCTCTTCCGGCGTTAGGCCGAGCTCCGCCGCCAGCTCCGAGACCGCAGGCTCGCGCCCGAGCGTCCCGGTCAGGCGCGTGCGCGCCTGATGGATCTGCGCGGCGCGCTCCTTCAGGCTCCGGCTGACCTTCACCTGTCCGTCGTCGCGCAGAAAGCGGCGGATCTCGCCGGCGATCTTCGGCACAGCGTAGGTCGAAAACTGCGTCCCGTAGCTGAGATCAAACCCTGCCACCGCTTTCAGAAAACCGACACAGCCAAGTTGATAAAGATCGTCCGGCTCTGTGCCCCGGCCAAAATAGCGCCGCGCGATCGACCAGATCAGGCCCGAATTTTCCACGACGAGCTGCTCTGCCGCAGACCGGTCGCCCGCCTGTGCCGCGCGGATGAGCGTCTGCGTACTCAACTGGCATCCCCCCGGCGGACGATCTTGCGCTTCATATGTACCGTTGTCCCCTTGCCGACCTTCGACGTCACGCGCAGGCTCGTCATAAAGCTCTCCATGATTGTAAAGCCCATGCCGCTGCGCTCCTCGCCGCCGGTGGTGAACATCGGCGTGCGCGCCTGCTCGATGTCCGGGATGCCGCGGCCCTTGTCGCGGATGACAATGTCGAGCGTCCGCCCCTCGAGGATGCGGCAGCGCAGCGTGATCGTCCCGATGCGGTCGGGATAGGCATGGACGATGCAGTTCGTCACCGCCTCGGAGACTGCCGTTTTGATGTCCCCCAGCTCGTCCATCGTCGGGTCGAGCTGCGCGGCAAAGCACGCCACGAGCGACCGGGCCAGCGCCTCGTTGGCCGACCGGCTGGGAAATTCCACCGATAAGTAATTTTCAACTTTCATAGACCAGACCTCTTTCTTCGATCTTCACGATTTGTTCCAGCCCCGACGCGCGGAGCACCTTCATCGGCTGCGGCGGCACGTTCTCCACGATCACCTCGCCGCGCAGCTCGCGCATACGGCGGATGCAGGAGATGATGATGGCGATACCGCTCGAATCCATGAACGTCACGTCCCGGAAATCCAGCACACAGACCGCCGGCAGATAGAGGTCGATCTTGTTGCCGAGCACGCGCATCACATCCTTTGCGCCGTGGTGGTCGATGTCGCCCTTCAGCGCGATCATCAGCCGCTTGTCCTGTAAGAAACTTGTCAGATTCATTCGTGCTTCAACTCCAAACAAAAAATGGACACGCAGAATCCCTTCTGCGTGTCCATTATACGTGTTTTGGTGAAAATAATCGGTCGAAAAGAACTGCAATGCTGAAAAATCAGCAAAGAGCGTAAACGATCTTATTTCTTCAAACGCTTTTCGCTTTCCTCGAGCTGTTCCAGCAGCGCCTTCGCCTTGGCCAGCTTTTCGCGCTGGTCATTCACGACCTTCTCCGGCGCACGGGAGACGAAGCTCTCGTTGCTGAGCTTGCCCTCGAACATGGCGATCTGCTTGAGGCAGTTCTCCTTCTCCTTCGCGATACGGGCCAGCTCCTTCTCAAAGTCGACCAGCTCGGCCAGCGGGATGAAGATGCGTGCCGCGTGCGTCACGACCTCGACCATGCCCTCGCGCTCCATTGCGCCCTCGTCCACGGTGTCGCTGACGGTGACGCCCTCGGCCCCGGCGAGGCGGCCAAAGAACGGAATACCTGCGGTGAAAACGTTCTGCCGCTGCGTGGAGATCGTCATGTTCACGCGCTTGTTCGCCGGGACGTTCATCTCGGCGCGGCGGGCACGGATGGCCGTAATCGCGTCCTTGATCAGCTCCATCGATTCCTCGTCCTGCGGGAAGGCCAGCTCGTCGCGCCAGACGGGCCAGTCGCTGGCCATGATGAACTTGCCCTCGTGCGGGATGGCCTGCCAGATTTCCTCTGTGATGAACGGCATGAACGGGTGCATCAGGCGCAGGATCTGGTCGAGCACATACAGCAGCACCTGCTGGGCAGAGCGCTTCTGAGCCTCGTCCTCGCCATAGAGGCGGGCCTTTGTCAGCTCGATATACCAGTCGCAGTAGCTGTCCCAGATGAAGTCATAGATCTTCTGGGCCGCCACGCCCAGCTCATAGCGCTCCATGTTCTCGGTGATCTCCCGGACGGCAGTGTTCAGCTTGGAGAGGATCCACTTGTCCTCCAGCTCCAGCTTCTCCGGCAGGCAGCACTGGTCGATGGTCAGGTTCATCATCAGGAAGCGGCTGGCGTTCCAGATCTTGTTGGCAAAGTTGCGCATGGCCTCGCAGCGCTCGATATAGAAGCGCATGTCGTTGCCGGGCGAATTGGACGTGAGCATGTTCATGCGCAGAGCGTCCGAGCCGTAGCGGTCGATCATCTCGAGCGGATCGATGCCGTTTCCGAGGGACTTGGACATCTTGCGGCCCTTGTCGTCGCGGACAAGGCCGTGAATCAGCACGGTGTGGAACGGCGGTCTGCCCGTCTGCTTGCAGGCCGAGAAGATCATGCGTGCGACCCAGAAGAAAATGATATCATAGCCCGTCACGAGCACATCCGTCGGATAGAAGTACCGGAAGTCCTCCGCATTCGTGTCCGGCCAACCGAGGGTCTCGAACGGCCAAAGCGCCGAGGAGAACCAGGTGTCAAGCACGTCCTCATCGCGGGTGATATGCTTGCTGCCACACTTTTCGCAGCAGGTCGCATCCTCGCGGGAGACGGTCATATGGCCGCAGTCGGCGCAGTACCACGCCGGGATCTGATGGCCCCACCACAGCTGACGGGAGATGCACCAGTCGCGGACATTCTCCATCCAGTTCGTATAAATTTTCGTGAAGCGCTCCGGAACAAACTTCGTCTCGCCGTCGTTCACGACGCGCAGCGCCTCTTCGGCCAGCGGCTTCATCTTTACGAACCACTGGGCGGAGATGATCGGCTCGACGTCGCGGTGGCAGCGGTAGCAGGTGCCGACATTGTGGTTATACGGCTCGACCTTCACGAGGTAGCCCTGCTCCTCGAGGTCGGCGACGATCTGCTTGCGCGCCTCATAGCGGTCGAGGCCCTGATATTTGCCGCCGTTCTCGTTGACGACACCCTTATCGTCGAGGACGCGGATGACCTCAAGGTTGTGGCGCAGGCCGACCTCAAAGTCGTTCGGGTCGTGTGCCGGCGTCATCTTGACGCAGCCGGTGCCAAAGTCCATCTCGGCATAGTCGTCCGCCACGACGGGGATCTCCTTGCCGACGAGCGGCAGGATGACGTTCTTGCCGACGATGTCCTTGTAGCGCTCGTCGTTCGGGTTGACGCACACGCCGGAGTCGCCGAGCATGGTCTCGGGCCGGGTCGTCGCGATAATGACCTCGCCGGAGCCGTCTGCCAGCGGATAGCGCACATGCCACAGATGGCCGGGCTTGTCGACATATTCGACCTCGGCATCGGACAGGGCCGTGACGCAGTGCGGGCACCAGTTGATGATGCGGCTGCCCTTGTAGATAAGGCCCTGCTCATACAGGTTCACGAACACCTCGCGGACGGCCTTCGAGCAGCCCTCGTCCATCGTGAAGCGGGCACGGTCCCAGTCGCAGGACGCGCCGAGGCGCTTCTGCTGCTCGACGATACGGTCGCCGTACTGATGCTTCCAGGCCCAGACGCGCTCGAGGAACTTCTCGCGGCCGAGGTCATAGCGGGTCTTGCCCTCCTTGCGCAGCTCCTCCTCCACGCGGATCTGCGTGGCGATACCGGCATGGTCCACGCCGGGGATCCAGAGGGCGGAATAGCCCTGCATGCGCTTGAAGCGGATGAGCACGTCCTGCATGGCGGCGTCCATGGCATGGCCCATGTGGAGCTGGCCTGTGACATTGGGGGGCGGCATGACGATGGTAAAGGGCTTCTTGTCCGGGTCGCGCTCGGCATGGAAATAGCCGTTGTCCACCCAGAATTTGTAGAGCCGGTCCTCAACGTCGCGCGGCTCGTAGGTCTTTGGCAGTTCTTTCATAGTCTTCTCCTTTTTGACGATAAAAATCGCCCTGAGCTTCATAATATGCTCAGGGCGATGCAGATTACCGTGGTACCACCTGAATTCCCGCCGAAGGCGGGCACTCTGGCTCTGTAACGGGAGCACCCGTGCGGCCTACTGCAGGTTCGGCACGCCCGCTCCGAAGCGACCTTCTCCCGACCTGCGCAGGGGCTTTCAGCAGCCGCCCCCTCTCTGCAGCGCGCGGATGGGATACTCCTCTTCTTCCATGCGTTTTCACTATGCGGTTATGATAGCCGAAAACCGGCCGGTTGTCAAGCGTTTTTGGGCAGATAGCCGCTCATTTCAGCGGCCATATCGTCCAGCAGCTTCAAGGCAGCCGCACGGTCGGCGTCGACGGCGGTCAGATAAATCTTGACCTTTGGCTCCGTGCCGGACGGACGCAGGATGACCGTACCCTTCTCGCCGAGCTGAAGCACGAGCACATTGGACTTCGGCAGCGTGACCGCTTCCTCCGTGCCGTGGACGAGATCGCGCGTGACGCGCGCCTGATAGTCCGTGACGGACGTAACGGCGATGCCGCACACGGCCTTCGGCAGCTCGCGGCGCATCTGCGCCATAAAGCCAGCGGAAATTTCCATGGCGTCCGGGCCCTGCAGCTCGCAGCTCAGCACGCGCGCCTCATGCCAGCCGAAGCGGCTGTAGAGCGCGTCCATGTGCTCGGCCAGATTTTTGCCCTCGCGCTTGAGCGCGGCGGCGAGGTCGCAAGTCAGCATGGAGGCGACGACGGCGTCCTTATCGCGGGCATACGTTCCCTTGAGGTAACCGCAGCTCTCCTCAAAGCCGAAGACGAAGCGGTTCTCCTCGTGCTTCTGCTCAAGGGCGAGAATTTCGCCGCCAATGTACTTGAAGCCCGTGAGGACCCTGCGCATCTTCACGCCGTAGCTTGCGGCGATCTTGTCTGCCATCGGGGTCGAGACGATGCTGCGCACGGCGACAGGGTCTGCCGGGAGCGTGCCCGCCTTCTGCATCGTGCCGAGGATGTAGTCCAGCAGCAGGCAGCCCAGCTCGTTGCCGCTAAGCTTGCGGAAGCTGCCTTCCACCGGGACGGCCACGGCCACGCGGTCGCAGTCCGGGTCCGTGCCGAGGATGAGGTCCGGGTGCGTCTCGCGCGCGATCTTGTAGCTCTCGTTCAGCGCGGCGTCCGTCTCCGGGTTGGGATATTCGCAGGTCTTGAAATCGCCGTCCGGCTTTTCCTGCGCGGGAACGACGGCGACGTTCACGCCGATGCGGCCGAGCACGGTGCGGACCGGCTTGTTGCCCGTGCCGCACAGCGGCGTGTAGAGCAGGTTCAGGTTATCAGACGGGACAGTGGCAAGGCGCTCGCCGAGAACGGTCTCATAGTAGCTCTCCCACAGCTCCGCCGCGATGAATTCCACGCCGCCCTCCGCAAGGAAGTCCTCAAAGCTCTTTTCCGCCGGGAGGAAATACGGGATTTTCTCGATCTCGGCAAACACGCGGGCCGCCGGCTCGTCCGTCATCTGGCAGCCGTCCGGGCCGTAGCACTTGATGCCGTTGTAGATGCCCGCATTGTGGCTGGCGGAAACGACGATGCCGCAGCCGCAGCCAAGCTGGCGCACGGCAAACGAGAGCATCGGCGTCGGGGCCAGCTCATGATAGACATAGACATGCACGCCGCGCTCCGCAAGGGCTACGGCGCACAGCTCCGCATAGCGGCGGGAGTTGTGGCGGGAGTCATAGCCGATGGCGCAGCGCTGCGGCAGCTCCGTCGAGGTCAGCCATGCGGCAAGGCCCTGCGCCGTGCGGCGAACGGTGAAGTCGTTCAGGCGATTCGTGCCGATGCCCATAATGCCGCGGATGCCCGCGGTGCCGAACTGCAGCTCCGCGCCGAAGCAGCCCTTGCGCTCCGTCTCGTCGTTCTGCATGGCGGCCAGCGCAGCGCGCCCGGCCTCATCCAGCGGCGCCTGCTCGCACCACTGCTGATAACGTTCCAGTTCCGTCATTTCTGCCTCCTAAAATATGGAATTAAAGTCATAAGCTCAGACTGTCAAATTTGTCATTGCGAGGCCCCGCAAGGGGCCGTGGCAATCTCGCAGGATCGGCTACGGATTTTGGCAAGCCGAGGCGAATCCGAAGCCTGCTTCACGAGATTCCCACGTCGCTTCGCTCCTCGGAATAACACGACCGGGAAAGCTCACGAACGCCCCGCCCCAATGGGACGGGGCGCTGTGTCGTCCGGTTATTTCAAAAACGGTTCGATCAGGCGCTGCGTTTCCGCATCGTCTGCACGCGTCTCCCGCAGGGACTGCAGAAGAGCCTGCGCTTCCTGCTCCGTCTCCGCCGGGGCGATGACGAGCACCGGCGTGCCGGTCTCTGCAAACCCGCCGTCCGCATCGCGGTGCAGCAGTGCGATGAGCTGCTCCCCGGCCGCGTCACACCAGAGCATATCGTCCTGCCAGAACATCCAATCCGAGTCGATGTCCGACGGCAGGATCAGGCTGTCCATGATGCGGCTGCCATCCACGAAGACACCGCCCGGCTCGGTAGCCTCAAAGGAATCCGCGTGATTCCGGAAAAGGTAGTGATACGAAATGCCGCTGATGAGGACGGTACAAGGCTCCGCGGAGCCATCCTCCTGCAGAGCGATCGCCTGCATCGTCCGGCTTTCCGCCTTGGAGATCGGCGTGTTCCAGTAAGAAATCAGTATTATGCCGGAAACAAGTATAACTACAACTACAATAATTGCTATTATAATTGCAATCGCATGTTTTCTGTTTGTTTTCATACAGTTATCCTATTTGAGTACAAACCATGCTTGACCAATCTTTAAATTGATCGGTTCATCCAAGACTGCACTCGTGGCAGACGATATTGCAGCTTCATTAACATTGGAGTAATGTGGAGACTGGAAAGAAATATTATACGTCTGTATCCGCGTCTTTGGAGTATCGGTTTTACTATTATAGTAGAACCAACTGATTGTCTTCAAATACGAATAATATGTTCTTGCACCCAACACGTTACCCTGGTCCGTGACCCGATATGTAAATGTTTCGTACGTCAAGAACTGCGGCGCAGCCTGCGCTTTATCTCCAGTTCCGGCGTAGTACGAACTATTTGAGCCGCATGCATATTGAATCAACGTAATTCCAGAACTTCCAAATGGAACAAATCTATCAATAACTACACCAGCACAATATGCAAGTATTGTTGCAGCAAAATTAGCTGCAGCACTACCATTAGAAGTGATGGTAGTCATGGCAAAGCAATTATTGACCGTGACTACCCAGTCCTTCAACTTATAACCTTTATAATTGCGAACAGGACTCCAACTAGTAGAAGTAGAGTAGGTGACAGGTGCAGCATCACCGGGAACCAGTAGTTCAGTTACACCATATTCTTGACATAATTCACGAATTCTGTCTGCAACCTCATCAGGTACATCATACTTTGAGATAACAGACTCACAGTTTTCGGTAGTTACACGCAACTGCACCTCATATACAGCAGGGTCAAAACGCTGCGGAGCACTTTCAACTGCATCATTAGTAGCAGCAGCTTGTAACATGAGCATGAGCAAAATTCCAAATACAGTTATCAGGGAGATACAACGTCTAACAAACTTACGATTCATGACAATTCTCCTTTATATTTGAAATATTATTACACGCCCTCAGATTTGCGTAGCAAATGTCACCTCCATATTCTATATTTCTGACTGGCATGCAATTTGCAGCAGATAAATGCCCAACTAGTTTGCTAATATTGAATTCTGTAAAGATTATAACACAATTTGAAAGAAAACACAACTTTAAGAATTCGACAAAAAATAGCGCTGAATTATGTCCAGTACAGATTGATCGTTTAATGATTCGCACAGCGACTGTAAAAGCTCCTGTGCCGCCTGCTCCGACTCTGCCGGAGCGACGACGAGCGACTGCATGCCGGGAAGCGGCAGGACGAGCGTGCTGCCGTCGGCTGCGATCCAGAACGGATCGGTATCCGCCTGCATCGTGAGCCACGGGTCAAAGGCGTCGTCCGGCAGGATAACGCCGGAGCAGACGCGCGTACCGTCGACATAGATGCCGCCGTCCGTCCCCGTCTCGAACGCGCCGACTCTGCCGCCGAGCAAATAGGAGCGAGACGTGCCCGCGATGCGCACGGTGCACGGCGTGGCCGAGCCGTCCGGCGCGAGGGTCATACCCTGCATGGTCCACTCGTCGGCGCGCTCTGCCGCATGGTCGCGGTTGGATGCGAAGAAAATGCCGATGCCGCAGACCATAAGGAGCGCAGCCGCGACGGCGGTAATGAGAATACGGTTCCGGCTCATGGCGCCGGTTTACACGTCTTCGATGATCGCGGAGTTGTTCTTGGCCTGCGGATTGACGAGGGCGCGGAACTTCGAGCGGGAATTGCGGATCTCGCTCAGAGCCTCGGCGACGGCCTCCTCCGTGCGGCGCAGGGAATCGTCGACGTAGTCGTTCGTGACCTTCTTGAGCTCCTTGATCTTATCCTGCGCGGCGCGCACCATATCGTTGGCCTGATTCTTGGCCTCGAGGTAGATGGCCTCCTGCGAGACGAGCTGGCGGGCCTGTGCCTGCGCGGACTTCATGATATTCTCTGCCTCGCGCTTTGCGTTCGTAATGAGCTCGCTGCGGGAGTCCACGATGGTCTTGGCCTGCTTCAGCTCGCCGGGGAGCTGGTTGCTGATCTCGTCGAGCAGGTCGAGGACCTTTTCGCGCTCAACAGCGCACTTATCGCTGCTGAACGGCACGGAGCGTGCGTCCTGCACCATTTCATACAGGGTGCCGATCAATTCTTCAATGCCGTGTTCGTTCATGATATTGCCTCCTAATCGTTGCCGCCGCCCGCCCCGGTCTTGCGGAGCAGGGTGATGGTCGTTTTTCCGTAATGATAGTCTTTTGAGCGGGTCAAGCCCGGAAATTCCTCCGCAAGCGGTTTGCCGAGGGGCCTTTCTGTGATAATTATACCACCATCCGACAAAATGTCAATTTCCGATAGGCGCTGAATCGCCGTTTCGAGGGATTTTTCTGCATAGGGCGGGTCGAGGAAGATCAGGCGGAATTTCCGCCTGCACCGCGCAAGATACTGTGTGAAATCCGCGCACACGACCTCTCCCCTGTCTTCAAAATGCGTGCGGCGCAGATTCTCGCGCACGAGGGCAGCGGCATCCTGCCGGTGGTCGACAAAAACAGCACGTGAGGCCCCGCGGCTGAGCGCCTCGATGCCGAGCTGGCCCGTTCCGGCGAACAGGTCGAGCACGTCGCCCGCAATGTCGAACTGGATGATGTTGAACAGGGCTTCCTTCACGCGGTCCGTCGTTGGGCGCGTGAGCATGCCCTCCGGCGTTTTCAGCTTTGTGCCGCGCGCCGTTCCGGTGATAACTCTCATGGCTGTGTTTGCTCCTGTCCGTGAAAATGGTCATAGACCGCCTGCGCCTGCGGCGCGGGCAGCACCTCCTGCAGCTCCTCCCGGCTGGCGGCGCGGATGGCCGCGAGCGAGCGGAAGCGGCGCAGGAGCTGATTGCGGCGCTTTTCCCCGATGCCGGGGATGGCGTCGAGCTGCGAGCCGCGCACATGGCGGCTGCGCAGGGTGCGCTGATAGGTAATGGCGAAGCGGTGTGTCTCCTCCTGAATACGCCCGATGAGGGCGAACACCGCCGGGTTGCTCTGGATGCTGATCTCCTGCCCGTCCGGCGTAACAAGGGCGCGCGTGCGGTGGCGGTTATCCTTGACCATGCCGAAGATCGGCAGAAAAACACCCATTTCGGACAGGGCGGCGCGGACCGTCTCGGCATGCACGGCACCGCCGTCGATGAGCAGGGCGTCCGGCCGCTCGGCAAAGCCGCTGTCGCCGTCGAGATAATGGCGGAAGCGGCGGCAGAGCACCTGCCGCATGGAAGCATAATCGTCCTGATCCGTCAGGCCGCGCACCTGAAAGCGCTTGTAATCGCTCTTTTTCGGCTTGCCGTCCTCGAAGACCGTCATGGAGGCGACGATATCCGTCCCCGCGATGTTCGAGATATCATAGGCCTCGAGGCGGCGTGGCGGCTCGCGCAGACCGAGCATGCCCTGCAGCAGCACGAGCGTGCCGCTCAGGCGCTCTGCCTTTGAGGTAGCGCGCTCGGCCTCCTCGCGGGCGTTTTTCTCCGCCAGCTCCACGAGCCTGCGGCCATAGCCTCGCTGCGGCGTGCGGATGAGCACATGCTTGCCGAGCTCCTGCAGCAGAAGCTCCTCAAACAGTGCGGCGTCGTCCATCTCCGCCGGGAGGAAAATGCGGCGCGGCGCGGCCTTGCGCGTCAGATAGTACTGCTTGACAAGCGACGACAGCGCATCGTCCGGCTCCTCCGGCACAGGCAGGACCTCATAGTCCTTATCCATCAGATTGCCCTTGATAAAGTGCAGCACTGCAAAGCAGGCCTTCGCCTCCGTCTGGTACCAGCCGATGACGTCGGTGTCCGCCATCGTGCCCGCCGTGACGAGCTGCTTCTGCCCGAGCAGCTCAATGGCGCGCAGACGGTCGCGGTATTCCGCCGCGCGCTCAAAGCGCAGCTCCTCGGCTGCAGTCTCCATCTTCTCCTGCAGCTCCTGACACAGGCTCTGGTGCTTGCCCTCGAGCAGAAGGACGGCCTGCTCCAGCCGCGCGTGATAGTCCGCCTGCTGCATGCAGGGCCTGCACCAGCCGTCGCAGCGCTCCATCTGATAGTTCAGGCAGGGCCGCTCCCTGCCGATGTCGCGCGGGAATTTTTTGGAGCAGCCCGGCAGGCGGAACGTCGTGCGCAGGGCGTCGATAACCTGCTGTGTGCACCCTCGGCTGCCGTAGGGGCCGAAATAGCGCGCGCCGTCGTCCGTGACGCGCGTGGCCAGCGTGATGACGGGATAGTCCTCGCGCAGATCGACGCGCAGGTAGGGGTAGCCCTTATCGTCCTTGAGCAGGATGTTGTATTTCGGCATATAGTGCTTGATGAGCGAGCATTCGAGCACGAGCGCCTCGAACTCCGTCGCGGCGGCGATCGTCTCGAAATGATCGACATTCGACACCATTTTGCGCGTTTTTGCATTATGCGCCGCCGTATCCTGAAAATACTGGCTGACGCGGTTTTTCAGTTTTTTTGCCTTGCCGACGTAGATCACGGTCCCGGCGGCGTTTTTCATCAGATAAACGCCCGGCTCATAGGGCAGCGACAGCGCGGCCTGCTTCAATTCCTCACGGGTCATGCTTGCTCCATTCTGACGAGAAAGCTGCCCCAAACGCCGCCGATTCCGTGCGTTTGGGGCAGCCGTTCATGTTGAGCGGATCAGAAAATATCCTTGACGAGCATCTGCGCCAGCGTCTTGACTGCCGCTTCCTCGTCCGGGCCTTCGGCGATCAGCGTGACCTCCGTGCCCGTGGTGATGGCCATGGAGAGTACGCCCAGCAGGCTCTTGGCATTGATCTTCCGGTCGTCGACCTCGATCCAGATGCTGGAACGGAATTCATTGGCCTTCTGAATGAAAAACGTAGCCTGTCTGTTGTGCAGACCAGACTCACACTTGACCACCGATTTTTCTGTATACATCCTGTGTCACTCCTTCAAATTTGAGGCTGCGCGAGGTGATATGCTTCTCTTAGAATATAACAAAACAGGGGCATTTGTCAACTGTTTTCTCAAGTTTGCCGGGATTTCCCGTCAGGCCAGCTCGGCGATGGTCACGCCGTCCTCGCCCTCGCCGTAGACGCCGAGGCGGTAGCGCTTCACGCAGCGATTGCGCTTCAGCTCGTCCTGCACGGCCTTGCGCAGGACGCCCGTGCCCTTGCCGTGGATGATACGCACGGAGGCGAGATTGGCCATCATGGCGTTATCGAGGAAGATATCCAGCGTAGCAATGGCCTCGTCAGCCGACATGCCGCGCAGGTCCAGCTCCGTTGAGGCGCCCGCGCTGCGGAAGGCACGCTGGCTGCGCTCGATGATCTTCTTGGCCTGCTGCTTCGTCTCCTCGATGAGATATACCTCGTCCGGCTGCGCCGTGACCTTCATGATCCCGGCCTGCAGCAGATAAGAGCCGTCCTTGTTGATGGCCAGCACGCTCGCGCGGGTGCCGAAGCGGACAAGCTCGACCGTATCGCCGACGCGGATGGCGCGTGCGGCCTGCGGACGGGGCTTCGGCGTGTCGTCGTGCCCGGCAAGGCGGTCTTCTGCCTCGTTGAGCCTGCGGCGCAGCTCGGTCTGCTTTGCATTCGTCCCCTGCACGTCCGCATTTTCCCGCAGCTGCTTGCGCAGCTGCTTCAGCTCGTCTGCGACCTCGTTCGAGGTGCGGCGGGCATCGTCGATGATGCTCTGCGCCTCGGCGCGGGCCGCGCGCACGGCCTTTTCGCGCTCGCGCTTGATCTCGGCGTAATAGGCCTCGGACTTTTCCTTCATCTGCTCCGTTTCCTGGCGCAGGCGCTCGGCCTCGAGCTTTGCGGCCTCCATCTGCTGGCGCTGCTGCTCGAGCTGGTTCAGGACGTCCTCAAAGTTGCGGTCGTTTTCGTTCACAAGGCTCTTCGCCTTGTCGATGATCGAATCCGGCAGGCCGAGGCGGCGGGAAATGGCAAAGGCGTTCGACTTGCCGGGGATGCCGATGAGCAGGCGGTAGGTCGGCCGCAGCGTCTCCACGTCGAACTCGCACGAGGCGTTCATAACGCCCTCCGTGCGCATGGCATAGAGCTTCAGCTCGGCATAGTGCGTCGTGGCGGCCACGCGGCTGCCGCACTGGCGGCAGAACTCGATGAGCGCATTGGCAAGCGCCGCACCCTCGGCCGGGTCCGTGCCCGCGCCCAGCTCGTCAAACAGCACAAGCGTGTCGCGGTCACAGTCGGCAACGATGTCGACGATATTCTTCATGTGGGCGGAGAAGGTGGACAGCGACTGCTCGATGGACTGCTCGTCGCCGATGTCCGCCAGCACCTGCCGGAAGACGGAAATGGCGCTGCCGTGGTCCGCCGGAATGTGCAGGCCGCACTCCGCCATCAGCGTCAGAAGGCCGATGGTCTTGAGCGTAACGGTCTTGCCGCCGGTGTTTGGGCCGGTGATGATGAGCGTGTCAAAATCCGAGCCGAGCCGCAGCGAAACGGGGACGACCTTCTTGCGGTCGATGAGCGGATGCCGCGCCCGCACGAGCTCCAGACTGGCGTTCGTGCGGATCTCCGGCTCCATGCCGTCCATCTTGTGCGACAGGCGCGCGCGGGCAAAGATGCAGTCGAGCTGCACGAGCATCTCATAGCTGTGGCAGATGCCCTCGCGGAACGAGGCCGCCTCGGCCGACAGTGCGGCCAGAATGCGCTCGATCTCCTTCTTCTCGCGGATCAGCAGCTCACGCAGGGCGTTGTTCGCATTGACGGCGGACATCGGCTCGATGAAGAACGTGCTGCCCGTCGAGGACACATCGTGGACCAGACCGGGAATCTCGCTCTTGTATTCGCTCTTGACCGGCACGACATAGCGGTCGCCGCGCAGCGTGATGATCGGGTCGCGCAAATACTTGGAAAAGCTCGGCGAGGAGATGATCTTCTGCAGCGAATCCTTGACCTTCGCGCTCTGAATGCGCATATGGCGGCGGATATCCGCCAGCTCGCTGCTGGCTGCGTCGGCGATCTCCTCCTCGGAGAGGATGGAGTTCGTGATCTTCTCCTCAAGATAGCGATTCGGCGAAAGCTCCTGAAAATAGACGTCCAGCACGGTCGGCTCGCCGTCCTCGCTGTAATAGGCCTTGACATTGCGGATGCAGCGCAGCACACCCGCAATGCGCAGCAGCTCCACCGGCGTCAGGCAGCCGCCGCGGTCAGCGCGCTCGAGGCTGGCTGCCACGGGCTTGAGCTCATGGAAGCCCGGCGCGCCCTTGCGGACGATCATGCCGCAGGCCGCCGTCGTCTGCTGCTGGAGCAGGCGGATTTCCTCCGCATCGTCCAGCGGCAGCAGGGCGCGGCAGCGGTCCTTGCCGTCCTCGGAGTTCGCGCAGTCTGCAAGCTGAGCCAGAACGTTGTCCAGCTCGAGCTTGCGCAGGGATTTTTCGTACAGTTCTGTCATGGTACAGATACCTCAGATATGGATTCAAAGAAATAGAGATTTATAGAAATCCAGCGTGGAAAAGCCGCGCTCCAATCGCGTGCAGAGATAGCTCTCCGTGATCTGCCCCAGCTCGGAGAGCGACGGCTCCGCAAGCCGGAACGAGAATACGCGCGAAGATGGCGCGGAGTCCAGATAGCGCAGGGCGGCGCGTGTCCCGGCACTCATGGGAAGACGGATGTCGTTCTCTCCCTCCGTGCGGCAGGCAGCGCACTGCAGCACGCCCTGTGAGATGTTGAAGCGATCCGGCTCCGGCGCTCCGCACACGGCGCAGCCGCGCAGGTCCGGCTCATAGCCGCTCAGGCACATGGCGCGCAGCTCAAAGACCGCCTTGACGAGCTTCTGCGGCAGGCCGAGCCTGCCGAGCGCATAGAGGGCGTTGAGCAGCAGTGATACGAACGGCGGATTCTCCTCGCCCTCCGGGCTGAGCACGTCCGCGGCCTGCGCAAAATAGGATGCCAGCGACAAAAGCTCCAGATCGTTCCGCAGTTCCGGAAACATCTCCTTTGCCGTGGCCTCCGTAACGACATAGCGCCCGCCGCGCTCGAGCAGCGTGAACTCGGAATAGGCCAGCAGCTGGCAGGCCGCCTTGCTGCGGCTGCGGCTGCTGCGGACGCCGCGCGCCCGCACAGTCAGCTTGCCGTATTCGCGTGTCAGCACGGTCAGCAGCTTGTCACTGTCCTGATAGGCGACCTCGCGCAGGACGATGCCGTCTGTTTTGATGTACATGCTCCGACCTCCTGCCGGGCTTTGCGGGACGGCTCACCGCCCCGCCGAGGCCTCGCCGCGCGCCGGCTCCTGCCGATACAGCAGCCACGCCTCCGGTGCGCCCGTCTCCCAAAATATGCTCCAAAGCTGTTCTCTCGTCATGCAGCAGGCCTCCTGTCATCGGTGCTCCGTTTTGCAAACGGGCTGTCCTTAGGATAAGCCTGCTTTGCGCAATTATTCGTAGCCGAAGTTGCGGATCATGGTCTGACTGTCGCGCCAGTTCTCCTTGACCTTGACCCACGTCTGCAAAAAGACCTTCGTGCCCATAAAGCGCTCGCAGTCCTCGCGCGCCTCCGTGCTGATCTTTTTCAGCATGGAGCCGTTCTTGCCGATGATGATGCCCTTGTGGCTGGCCTTCTCGCAGTAGATCGTCGCGTCGATGTCGATGACGCCGCTGTCGCGCTCCGAAAATTTCGTGATCTCAACGGCCGTGCCGTGCGGAATTTCACGCTCGAGGTTCCACAGCAGCTTTTCGCGGATGATCTCCGCCATGACCTGCCGCTCCGGCTGATCCGTCGTCATATCGTCCGGGAACAGGAACGGGCTGTCGGCCGCGTGGCGGGCGCACTCCCGCAGCAGGTCAGGGATACCGTCGCCGAACTTCGCGGACACCGGAACGACGGCGTCAAACTCGAACTTTGCGGCATAGGCCGCGATGACGGCAAGCAGATTCTCCTTCTCGACCGTGTCGATCTTGTTGATAACGAGGATGACCGGCGCATGCGCGGCGCGGAGCTGGCCGAGCAGCTCTTCCTCCTGCGGGCCGATGTGCGCGATGGGCTCGACGAGCAGCAGCGCGGCATCCACATCGGCGACGGAGTCGTGCACGACATTGTTCATATAGTCGCCGAGGCGCGTGCGCGGCTTATGGAAGCCCGGCGTGTCGACGAACACGAGCTGCGTGTCATCGTGCGTGACGATGCCGCAGATGCGGTTGCGCGTCGTCTGCGGCTTGTGGGAAACAATGGCGATCTTTTCGCCCACGAGGTGGTTGATGAGCGTCGATTTGCCGACGTTCGGCCGCCCCACGATCGTGATCATGGCAGATTTCTGGCTCATGGTTTTTCTCCTATGGTAAATTCAAAATCAGCTTGTTAAAATGTCCTTTCGGACATTTCCGCCAAGCTGCTTTCAGAATTGCAAAATCAAATTTTGCAGCATGATTTTGCAATTCTGCCGCTGCGGCGGGTGATTGAACGTGAAAGGACACCCTGACGGTTTCCTTTCACACGATCCTTCCCTCCGAAACCTTCGGCTGGGCAGGTTTTTTGACAGTCTGAAATTCAAAATACATTTGATCCTCGGTCCGGTCCGCATGGCCGCCGTGCACTGCGCCGACCACGCCGCCCATGGCGCGGTAAAATGCCTGCGCGGGCAGATTGTGGCAGTTGCAGCCGCAGAAAAACTTCTGAATGCCGCGCTCGCGGCAGAATTCGGTCAGCTGCGCAAAGGCGCGCCTGCCGAGACCCATCCGCCGGTAGCCCGGCAGAAAATACAGCGAGTTGAGGCAGAGTGCAAAGTCCTTATAGCGTCCGTAGGTGTACGGTCCGTATGTAAAATAGCCCACGCATTCCGCCCCGTCCATGGCAAGGAACACCGCGTTCGCCGGGTCGGCGATGCGGGCAGCGTCGCGCGCCGTATGGGCCTCGAGGTCATATTCGTCGATCATGGCATCGGGATAGATGCCGCGGTAGGTCGTATCCCACGCGCGGCGGCGCGTTTCGGCCAGCAGGCGCGCGTCCTCCGGGCTGGCGCGGCGGAATTCGACGCTCATCGCTGCAGACCGAGCTGCCCGGCGATGATCTCCTCGCGCGTGCGCATCTGGCGCTTCATTTCGCCCTCGTCCATGTGGTCATAGCCCAGCAGGTGCAGGATGGAGTGGATCGTCAGATAGCCCGTCTCGCGGCGGAGCGAATTGCCGAAGCGCTTGGCCTGATCCCGCGCACGCTCGAGCGAGATAGCCATATCGCCCAGCGGCAGCAGACCGGTCTGCGGATCGATGTCCTCCTGCACGTCCTCCGGGAACTGCCCCGGCGTGAACTGGAACATCGGAAAAGACAGCACATCTGTCTCGCGGTCAATGTTCCGCATGGCGCGGTTGATGGCGCGGATGCCCGCGTCATCCGTGACGAGCACGTTGATCTCGCAGGGAACGTTCACATGCTCGGCCTCCAGCGCGGCGGCGATGCACTTGCGCAGGTGCAGCGTCAGCGGCAGGCTGCGGTCTGCGCGGTTGGAATAGCGCACAATGATCTGATGCTTCATGGCTTTCTCCTGTATACTTTTTTCTGCCCCGGCAGTCCGTTCTTCGCACTGTGCTCCGCCGTCTCATAAGCCGCGATGATGCGCTGCACCAGGGCGTGGCGCACGACGTCGCTTGCCGTCAGGCGGCAGATGGCGATATCCGGTACGTTGTCCAGAATGCGCACGGCGTCCTTCAGACCGCTGACCTTGTCGGAGGGCAGATCGATCTGCGTGATGTCGCCGGTGATGACGATCTTCGAGCCGAAGCCCAGTCGCGTCAGGAACATTTTCATCTGCTCGCGCGTCGTGTTCTGCGCCTCGTCTAGGATGATGAAGCTGTCGTCGAGCGTGCGGCCGCGCATATAGGCCAGCGGCGCGACCTCGATGTTGCCGCGCTCGAGATATTTCTGATACGTCTCCGCGCCGAGCATATCGTAAAGCGCGTCATACAGCGGGCGCAGATACGGGTCGACCTTGTTCTGCAGGTCGCCGGGCAGGAACCCGAGCCGTTCGCCCGCCTCTACGGCGGGGCGCGTCAGGATGATGCGGTTGACCGCCTTCTCGCGGAAGGCCGCCACGGCAGCCGCCACGGCGAGGTATGTCTTGCCGGTACCAGCCGGACCGACGCCGATCGTGATGGTATTTTTCAAAATGGCCTTCATATAGCGCTGCTGTCCAAGGGTCTTTGCCTTGACAGGTCGGCCCTTTGCTGTGATGCAGACGACGTCCTTCGCCATTTCGCCGATCTTGTCCTCGTTCCCGCTGGAAACAAGGTCGATCAGATAGCGCACCTTCTGCTCGTCGATCGTCTCGCCCTTTGCGGCCAGCAGGAGCAGGCCCTCGATGGCACGGCCTGCGCGGTCCGCCGCCTCGTCCTCGCCCGAGATCTTCAGCTCCGTGCCGCGGTTCGTGATCTTCACACCGTAGGTCTGCTCGATGCGCTTGATGTTTTCGTCAAACGAGCCGAACACATTGATAATCTGCTCGATGCGTTCGGCATTGATGATTCGTTCGCTCATGGGGATTCTCCTTTGTCAGTCCGCCGCCTCCAGCGGCAGCGTGCGGGAAATCAGCTCCGTGCAGTCGCTCTGCGCCTGCAGGATGCACAGGCCGCCCTGCATCAGCAGGCTCTCCTGCGTGGCATCGATCCTGCCCGCAAGCATCTGCGCCTGCACGGCGCGCCGCCACGCCTCCTGCAGCAGCTTTTCCGTCTGCACCTGCGGCGCGGGGGCAGGCTCCAGCACATATTCCCGCAGGATCGCCGTCTCCAGCCGCAGCGGATACGCATAGCCGGAGGTCCGGACAGCCTTTTCCACGATCATTTTATCACAATCCTGCTGGGAAATGCTACTGTTTCCCCATAATTTTATTCTTTTTTTCCCGACGATGAGCGTGACCTGCTTCCACTCCCGGCCGGTATAGCGCTTTTCCAGCCGCTCCGCGGGCGTGACAACGGTCCCCGTATGCCACGTCCTGGCATAGATCTCGGCCGAGGCGCACACCGGGCGGATGAACAGGCCGTAGTCCTCATATCCGGAGACGAGCAGCTGCCCCTGCCGGACGGTATCGCCGACGGCGCACAGCCGCATGCCCTCCGTTACGGAGACCTCCGTGAGCACGCCGTCCCGCGCGGCCACCACATTGGCCACGGCGTAGGGAGCGCGCGTGTCCGGCGGCTGCTGCCGCTCCGTCACGAGCACCTGCCCCCGCCCGCCGGAGCGGTTCACGGCGAGCCATGCCAGCTCCGGCATGCGCAGCAGCATCCGGTTGCGTGTCTCGGGCGAATCGATGGACGGGCCCCATGTTCCCGGCGCGATGCCGAGCTCCTCAAGCGCCTGCACGATCTGCCCGGCCGGGAGCCTGTCATTTCCCTCGACCTCGATCGTCCAGACGAATTCCTGCAGCACGAACGTTGCCGCGGCCGCCGCCAGCAGCCCCAGCAGCAGGACGGGCCGCCGCAGAAGACCGCCGAACTGCGCCCGCAGGCCGGAGCGCTCCGTCACCTCCGCCGTGCACAGGCAGCGCAGCGCAAGCCTTTGCAGGCGCTCTGACTCCCGCGCAGGAACGCTGAGCGACAGGTGCAGCGCATCCTTGCGCTCGATGTCCCAAAATTCCAGCCGCGCAGCCGCAAGGGCGTTCAGACACTGCTCCGGCGCGGCGCCGGTCAGGCGGAAGCGAACGCTCCCGCGCAGATAGCGGATCAGCCGGCTCATCTCAGGACACCTCTACGCAGCGGATCGTCCCGCCGATCTCCACGCGACGCTGCGTCATGCGCAGGATGCGCAGCCCGCAGCCGCTGACGGTCAGCGTACCGCGCTGCACCGCGATACAGACGCGGGTGTCCGTGTATTCCAGAATGCCCCCGTGATTTTCGATGCAGACGCTTGTATTGCCGTGCAGCTCGGCCAGCGGCCCCTGCGACACGACCTCCTGCGGCAGCGTCAGGCGCTGCGCCAGATTTTTTCCCCGTTTCATTCGATCACCCGGAGACATTCTATGCTCGCTTTCCGCATTCCTTTCCGGCTCCGGCAATATATTCCGGTGAGGTGATCTTCTGTGCTGCTTGTGCTGCTTCTGGCGGCCGCCGGGCTTCTGCTCGCGCCGCAGGCCGCCGCGTCCGGCGCGCTGCAGGGCCTTCGAGCCTGCGCAGCGCGCGTCATTCCCGCGCTGCTGCCGTTTTTCGTCGTCTCCCGCATGCTGACTGCCCTTCCGCTGCCCACGCCGGGGCGGCGGGCGGACCGTCTGTTCCGTGCCCTGTTCGGCGTCCGCGCCGCGTGCCTGCCGGCCCTGCTGACCGGCCTGCTCGGCGGCTATCCAGCCGGGGCGGCCGCCGTGACGGAGCTGTACCGCGCCGGTGCACTTTCAAAGGCAGAGGCCGAGCGCGCCCTGTGCTTCTGCAACAATTCCGGGCCGGGCTTTTTTGCCGGACTCATCGGAACTGCCGTGCTCGGAGACGTGCGCCGTGGGCTGATCCTCTACGGCCTGCATGCGCTTGCCGCCCTGATGACGGGCCTTCTCCTGCCCGGCTCTGCTCCTCCGGCTGCCCTGCGGACGGTGCGCCGGGAGAAGCCCGTTCTTTCTTCCCTGCTGCCGGAAGCCGTGCAGGGAAGCTGCGCCGCCCTGCTGCAGGTCAGCGGGCTCATCGTCTTTTTTTCGTCGATGCTCGCCGTGCTGCGCGCCGCCGGGCTGACGGCCCTGCTGCCGAACCGGCTGGCCGAGGCGCTGGCCTGCGGCGCGCTCGAGCTTTCCAGCGGCATTCTGCTGCTCTCCGGCCACGGCGCGGAGGCCGCCTGCGCCCTTCTGATGGGCTGGGGCGGGCTTTGCGTCCATTTTCAGGCCATGAGCCTCTGGCAGACGGCGGGGCTTCGTCCGCACGGTTACTTTTCCGCAAAGCTGCTGCACGGCCTGCTCTCGGCCGCGCTGGCCCTCGCCTGCTTTGCGCCGTCTCCTGCCGCGCTGCTGTCTGCCGGAGCGTTGACCGCTTGCGCACTGCTGGCTCCCCTGCTGCGAAAAATTCGGGCTGGAAATTTGCGCCACGCTGCGGTATAATAGCAAAAAAGGAGGTGGCCCGCATGCTGTTCCGAAAAAAGATCGATCGATTCTGCTCCTACTGTGTCTACGCCGGGAAGCTCGACGACGAAACGTATCTCTGCGCCAAGCGCGGCTTTGTCGCTGCCTGCCACCACTGCCGGAAGTTCAAATACGATCCGCTCAAACGCGTGCCGAAGCGCCGCAAGCCAAAGGATTTTTCCGAATATGACGAGCTGGATTTTTCCCTGTAATATAATATAGGTATATCGCTTGGCGAAAAATCCTGAAGGGACTTTTAGAAGCAAGCTGAAGCAGGTCCTTCCCATATTGGGAGGACCTGCTTCGTTCTATCTGGTAAGAATTGCACAGGAAAGGACGCTCGGACGGTTTCTTTTACGCTTTTTCTGCAAGACTTTAGGTCGGTCGGCGATTTCGGCCTCGTGATTCATGACAGTCCTTTTACTTGCCTGCTGCGGTACGAATAAACCGCATGATGATCGTTGCGACCTGAGCGCGGGTGGCATTGCCCTGCGGATCGAGGAGAATGCCATTCCCATTGTCGGTCCCCTTTATCAGACCCTCGGCGACCGCCCAGGATAGAGGCTCCACGGCATAGCCGCTGACATCGCCCCGATCGGGATACTGATCCAGATTTCCACGCGCTGAGGTATCAAATCCGGACTTCGCTGCATAGCGGAACAGGATCGCCGCCATCTGCTCCCGGGTGATATTGCTGTCCGGCTCAAATTTATGGTTGCCGACGCCGTTCACGATGCCGTTTTCGGCTGCCCAAGCCACGGCCTGCGTGAACCAGCTTCCGTTTAGCACGTCTGTGAAGGGATTCTCCCATCCGGCCGGGCTTCCGGCGTAGCGCCAGAGCACCGTGACGAGCATGGCGCGCGTCATGCTGCTCTCCGGCTCAAACATGCCGTTGCCGACGCCGTTCATCAGGCCGTGCGCAATGGCATAGTCGATGCCCTCGTGGTACCAGCGTCCGGTGTCCACGTCGTGATAAGGCTTGGAGGGGCAGTTTGCGCCGCCGTCACAGCTGCCCTCGGTGTTCCCGCAGCGTGAGCAGACACCATTGACATAATCGTGCCCCAGCGCAGGAATATAGCCGTCTCGATAGCTCTCGCCGCAGGCGCAGAAGTGCTCAGTGTAGCCCGCGTTGATGCAGGTCGGATAAACGGTGTCGGTGCGGTAAGTATAGTCGTGGACGTGCCCGCTGCCCTCCGTGTCGTACCACTTCAGCTCACAGCGGCGGCAGTAGTGGCGGATCATGCCGTAATACGCAGAATACTCGTATTCCTCCGTAGCGACGACCTCGTCGTGCCCCAGCGCGGGGGTCTGCGTCGGCTGGGTCAGGGTCAGGCCGCAGAAGGCGCAGTGCGTGCCGCCGGTATAGCCCGGACGGGTGCAGGTGGCCTCGATCGGGTCGTTGTCGACGGGCTTATGCGCGACGGGGGCGGTATTTCCCGACGCGGTCACGGCGCCGCAGACGGCGCAGACCGTGCGCGTGAAGCCGCCGGTGCAGCAGGTCGGCGCGACCGTTTCCGTCACGGGCTGATGGGCGGTGCAGGCGCCCGTTTCGAAGGTGAATTCATTGTCCACGGCGTAGGTCTGCGCAGCCGTCCCTGTCGCGCCGCGAATGACGAAGCCGTCGATCTTCGTCAGACCGCCAAACGGATTCTCCGGGTCGACCGGGCAATATCCGAACGCCTGATAGCCAATGTAGGCGACGCTGGCAGGGATGGTAACGCCCTTGCCCTTGCCATAGGTGAAGAACGCGCCCTCGTCCAGCACGCGCAGGCCGTCATTCAGATGGATTGCCTTGATGCTCGGCGCGGAGAAGGCGTTGCTGCCGACAAAGCGCACGGAATCCGGCAGGACGATGCTCTCGCAGGCGCTGTTGTTGAACGCCTCCCTGCCGATGTACTGCACGCCGCCGAGGTCGATGAACTTCATATTCTTCGCACCGGCGAAGGCGTAGTCATCCACATATTTGCAGCTCTGCGGGAGGATCAGCCCCGCGAGATTCGGCTGGTCGAAGGTGGGGTTCAGCTCTATCTGACCCGCAAGGAACTCATAGGTGACGGAAACCGTACCGTCCCTGAGGCTCAGGACGGTGCCCTCCGCCATCGAGCCCTTGTAGGCATAGGCGGCCTTGCCGAAATAGACCACGCCGTTCGGCTGATCGTGGAACCAGCCGCAGTTCTGGAAGGCCCAAGAACCGACGTGGGTCACGTTCTTTTCCAGCTCGCCGAAATCCGTCAGCGCGGGGCAGGCGGAGAAGCAGCCATCTCCGATCTGGCGGACATTCCTGCCGCCCTTGACGGAGCGCAGCCTCGCACAGCCGCTGAATACACCGTCGCCAAGCGTGATGAGCGAATCCGGCAGCGTCACGCTTTCGAGCGCAACGCAGTCGCTGAGCGCGCCGTCCGTCAGAATGCGGACGTTCTTCAGGTCGATCGACTTGAGATTGGAGTTGCCGTCCTTGTTGTTGTAGGGGTCGCCGTTGGAGATCGGGCCGCGCACCTCGAGCACGTCGTCGGGCAGAACCACGTTTGCCGTCCTGCCGACGCTAAGGCCCTTCAGCGTCGTATTGCCCTTCGGGATGGTCAGATTCTTGATCTGGTAACAGCCGGAAAAGCAGCTCTCCTCCAGAACCGCCGTCGTCGGCAGCTTGAGGTCGGTCAGATGGGCAAATTTGCGGAGATTGATGTAATGGACGCTCTCCGGAACGGTAAGCTTGGTGATGCTGCCGCCGCCTTCCGTGATGCTGAGCGATTCCAGCCCGTCGGGCAGGATCAGCTCGTTCACGCCGTCCAGCTCGTCCTGCTCGATGCGCACCATTTTTGTGCCGGGCCGGACGGTCAGCTTGGAAGGGTATTTTTGCCCCTTGCAGCCGAGAAACACGCTGCCGCAGTATAGCTCCGTGCCGTCGGCAAGCCCCTCATACCACTTCGAGGTATAGATGCTGGAGTCTTCCATATCGGTCAGCGACTTGGGGAAGGTGAAGCGCTCGATGTTCTCGCAGTCGTAAAACGCCCGCTCCTCCAGCGTGGTCAGCCCCTCGGGCAGGACAAGGCTCGTCAGCCCCTCGCAGTCGTTGAAGCCGCCCTCGCCGATGACCTTCAGCCCCTTGTTCAGCTTGACGGAGGTCATGCCGGTGCAGTCGCAGAAGGCGTTGTTGTCAATGCGCTCAACGCTGCCGGGGATGTCCACAGAGGTCAGGGAGGCGCACTCATAGAACGCCGCCGCGCCGATCAGCTTGACGCTCGACGGGATGGTCACGCCGGTGATGTCCGACCGCCAGAACGCCGCCGCGCCGATGACCTTCACGGTGTCAGGGATGACGGGCATCTTGCTCGTGCCCTTGTAGTCCAAGAGCTGCCCCTGCCAGATGAAGAAGTCCGAGGCGCTGTCGTCATACAGCCACTGCTGGTGCAGCTCTCTGAGCTTTCCGGCAAAGGCGCCGACGCTGTAGCCGTTCTTCTCGCCGAACGCGCCGCCATGCAGGAGGGTGTTCTCGCCGCGGATGGTGATGTCGGACAGATTCTGGCACTTTGCGAAGGCACCCGCGCCGATCTCCGTCACGCCGGCGGGAATGTCGATCTTTTGCAGGTAGTAGTTGTGGTAAAACGCATTTTTGCCGATGGTTTTCAGGCTCTGCGGCAGGACGATCTCGCGCAGCTCAAAGTGGGTCTTCGCTGACCAGTCGTCGCCATCGTAGAATGCACCGTCTGCGATGTACGTCACCGTTTCGGGCAGGACGACCTTGCGGACAAAGATATTGGGGTTGCTGTAGCCCTCCTCGTTGTGGAAGCTTTGGATGCCCACGACGGTATAGCCGTCGATGGTCGAGGGGACGGTGACCTCCGCCTCGTAGCCGTAGTAGGCGGTGATCTCAATGGTCGTTGGTGAGACGAATGCGTAGGTAAAGCCGTAGTCCGCGTCGCCGGGCAGCTTTTCCTCGCCGGGGATGCCCGCCGCATTCACCGCCGGAAGCAGGGAAAGCGTCAGGGACAGGGTGAGCAGCAGGGACAAAATAATCCGTTTCATGATTCTACAGATCCTTTCTGCATGATTTTTGTTCCTGACCGGTAATCCGAAAGCAGCCGGTCGAAAAGGTCCTGCCGGGATTTTGGCTCGATTAGGTTCTTCGATAGTTCGATGGTCTGATTCTTTTTTTACTATATCATAGACGCCACCGCTTTTGAAAAGTCTTTCATTTTTGTCATTGACATTTCGGAAACCCATGTACTATGATAACGTTGTCAAACGGTAAAAAATCTGCCCAGTCAAAAATTTCAGAGGGACGAAATGCGTGAAGGGAAGGTATCCTCTATGAGATTTTCAGAGAAACTCAACGAATGGATGGAGCTGGCAGACTGTACCGCAAAGGAGCTGTCTGAGGCATGCGGTCTGTCTGCCGCAACGCTGAGCCGCTTTCGCTCCGGGGAACGCACTCCCGATCAGGAGGGTCTTAAGCTCCTGCTTCAGGGACTTTGCACCATCGCCGCATGTAAGGGAAAGCAGCTTTCACCGGACTCGCTCTATGCGCAGTGCACAGACTGCATGGATCTGCAGCGGTCCGACCCGGAGGCACTGCGTACAAAGATCAACCGGCTTCTGACCGTTCTGCATATTTCTTCGGCGGAGCTGGCGAAGGCTATTTCCTATGACCCTTCCTTTCTTTCCCGCATTCGCAGCGGGCAGCGGGCGCCTGCCGATCCCAAGCGCTTTGCTGCCGATGTTGCAAGGTTTGTTGTCCGCCGGTTTGATGGGGAAAGCGGTCGTTCGGCCGTAGCGCATATGCTCGGCGTTCCGTTCGGCTCTCTCTCCGGCGAGGCTGAATATTTTCGTGCCGTCGCAGACTGGCTTATGGGCAGCGCTGCGGCAGAAGACACGGAGAGCTCCTCTGTTTCCGCCTTTCTGAACGCAATGAACAGCTTTGATCTGAATGAGTACATCCGGGCGATTCACTTCGACGAGCTATGTGTTCCCAACGTGCCGTTTCTCCTCCAGACTGCCAAAACCTATCACGGCCTGGAGGAGATGAAAAAGGGAGAATTGGACTTTTTCAAGGCGACCGTCCTTTCCAAATCGACTGAGCCTGTATTCCTCTACAGCGATATGCCGATGGAGGATATGGCAGCTGATCTGGATTTTTCCAAGAAATATATGCTCGGACTAGCCCTCCTTCTGAAAAAGGGCCTGCATCTGAACATCATTCACAGCCTCAACCGTCCGTTTCAGGAGATGATGCTGGGACTGGAAAGCCACATCCCGCTCTATATGACCGGGCAGATCTCTCCTTACTATCTTCAGAGCGCACCGAACACTGTTTTTTGCCACTTTCTGAAGGTTTCCGGCTCCGCCGCGCTTTCGGGCGAGTGTATTGCAGGCTGTCATGAAGACGGAATGTATCGCCTTTCAAGGGGAAAGCGTGATCTGGCCTATTACCGGAAGCGTGCAGATGATCTGCTGCAGAAAGCGAAGCCCCTGATGGACATTTATCGAGAGACGTCGCAAAATGAACTGAATGCCTTTCTGGCGGCAGACAGCGAAACCGCCGGGAACCGTCGAAATCTTCTGTCTGCACCTCCTATCTATACGGCAACGCCCGAATTTCTGACGACATTTCTGACAGTTCGCCACATACCGGAGGCGGAGCAGCGGAAAATTCTTTCTTTTGCAGAACAGCAGCGCATCCTCTTCCTCCGCGTGCTGCAGGACAATCATGTCAGGGATGAACTTCCACTGCTGACACAAGCTGAATTTGAGGAGACCTCCGTCTCTCTTCCGGTTTCCGGCCTGTTTCCGGAGCACGATTTCCTCTATAGCTACAAGGAATATCTGGAGCATCTCCGCCTGACGGAAAATTTTGAAAAGTGCCAGCCGAACTATTCCCTGGAATTGGTGCATTTTCAGCCGTTCAGCAATCTCAATATTCTGATTCATGAAGGGAAATGGGCAATGGTATCAAAGAATAAAGCGCCGTGCATTCATTTCGTCATTCGCCACCCCAAGCTGCGCCGTGCAATAGAGCGCTTTATTCCTCCGATCATAGAGTGCGAATAAGCCACGGTGCGCGGGTACATCGGGCGGCATTACGTCATTGCATTTCTTTCCTCCAAAATTGGGGGCCGCGCAGGTTCTCCGATAACCTGCCTTATCCTTGACAATGCTGTGGCGTATCTGCATCCGTTTCATGTCTTTTACTCCGCATCCAGCGGCTTTGTGATTCCCGTCCGCCGCTCTCTGGCCAGCCCGCCTGCCAGCACGGTGTCCGCTCCGGTAAAGCGCGCCCGCCGAATGACGCCCTCGCCGTATTTTTCGCGCAGGGCATCCACGGTCCCATCCAGGATCGCCTTGCGGGCATACTGCTGCGCGCCGCCCACGGCAAACAGGTCAAGCTGGCGCGGCTGCGGCTCCTCCAGCCTTGTGGCCTGCACACCGAGCTGGCGCAGCGGCGTTTGCCCGTCCCATGCCTCGGCAAAGACCCGGCAGGCGCAGCGGAACAGCTCCTCCGTCCCGTGCACGGCCTCCCGCAGCATCGTCTGGTGAGAAAACGTGACGAAATCCGCGCTCCGCAGGCTCACGGAAATGCACCGCGCCGCCTTGCCGTCACGCCGCAGGCGCATGGCGACCGTTTCGCAGAGCGACAGCAGCACGCGCTGCGCCCCTGCCTCCGTTGTGACATCGGCGGGCAGTGTTGTGGAATTACCATAGCCCTTGTTCGCCTCCGGCTGCGGCAGCAGCTCCTCGCTGCACCGGCCGTTTGCCGAGTGCCACAGTGCCAGTCCCGGCTTATTCAGATAGTGCAGCAGCAGCTCCGGATCAGCCTGCGCCAGCTCGCCGATCGTGTGGATGCCGATGCGGTTGAGCCGGCGCTCCGTGGCAGGTCCGAGCATGAACAGCTCCCGCACCGGCAGCGGCCAGAGCTTCTGCGGCACCTCCTCCGGGAACAACGTGTGGACCTTGTCCGGCTTTTCAAACTCCCCTGCCATTTTGGCCAGCAGCTTATTGGAGGAGATGCCGATATTCACCGTAAAGCCCAGCTCCTCGCGGATGCGCGCGCGCAGCAGCTCCGCCGCCGCGACCGGCGAGCCATAAAGCCCCTCCGTGCCGCTCAGGTCGGCCCACGCCTCGTCGATGGAATACTGCTCCACGACCGGCGCGAATTCCCGCAGCAGGGCGACGAAGCGCCGCGAGGCCTCTACATACAGCGCATAGTCCGGCGGCACGAGCTTCAGCCCCGGACATTTTTGCTGCGCCAGAAAGATCTGCTCGCCTGTTTTCACGCCGCATTTTTTCGCCGGGATGCTCTTGGCCAGGATGATGCCGTGCCGCTCTGCGCGCTCCCCGGCCACGGCGGAGGGAATGTCGCGCAGGTCCTCCTGTTCGCCCAGCACCCGCACGCGGTAAGCCGCCGACCACGACAGGAACGCGCTGTTCACATCCACATGAAAGATCACCCGGGGCATCCGTACACCACCCGGAAAAGTGTCCAGCGATGCGTCCGCACGGTATAGCGCAGCTCCAGCAGCGCCTCCTGCTGCCCCAGCTGCGTCTTGCAGAGGTACTGGATTGCCTCCACCCCGGCATAGGAGATCGGCCGGGAGCAGACGACCTGCCGGATCGGGACGGTGCGCAGCATATGCTCGCCGTCCTCCATGCGGAAGCGGATCGGCGTCAGTGCACCGTCCGCTGCGCAGACGGAGATCATCTCAATCTGCCGGTTCACAATATTCTCCATGCGCTCACCTCCGCTTGTTTCTGCTCTCATTATATCAAACATTTGTTCGTAAATCAAGGCAGAAATCCATGGGGAAGGATTTGCATTTTGTGGGAAACTCTGCTAAAATAATGATGGAAAAGAATACGCGGATGTCCCGGTCACGTTTTCGCCAAAGGCTGCCTGCTATCCAACCTCGCCCTGTGAGATCGCTGCGTCGCTTCGCTCCTCGCAATGACACGTCAGGATAATGCAACGGGTGTCCTTCGGCCATTGAATGTTCCCCTACCGGGCGCTCACCGCCGCACACCGGCTCTCGATCTTTCCCATTTATATCGAAATCCTTTCTGGAGGAACCTATGCTGAACTATCGCTGTCTCGTGCTCGATCACGACGATACCGTCGTGCGCAGCGAGGAGACCGTTAATTATCCCAGCTTTCTCGAAGCCCTGAAGGTGCTTCGCCCCGGCAGGACCATCACGCGGGAGGAATTCACCCGCTGGTGCTTCTCCCCCGGCTTTTTCGCCCTTTGCAGCGACTATATCGGCCTGATGCCCGAGGAGATCGACGTGCAGTACGACATGTGGCGAAGCTATGTCGCCACACATATCCCGCCCCCCTATGACGGCCTGCGCCCCATCCTGACGCGCTGGAAGCAGGAGGGCGGCCTGCTGTGCGTCTCGTCGCACTCCGCGCGTGAAAACATCCTGCGCGATTACCGGCTGCACTTCAATCTGGAGCCGGATCAGATTTTCGACTGGGACCTCGGCGAGGACCGCCGCAAACCATCGCCCTACGCCCTGCAGGAGATCATGCGGCTGTATGACCTGCGTCCGGATGAGCTATTGATGGTGGATGATCTCAAGCCCGGCTATGACATGGCCCACGCCTGCGGTGTGCCGTTCGCCTGCGCGGGCTGGTCGCACGACGACCCCGAGATCCGCGCTTTTCTGCGCCGCTTCAGCGATTTTTATCTCGAGACCGTGCAGGCACTCGAGCCGCTGCTGTTTGGTGCTTGACAAATATGATATAATAGAAAATAATAGGAAAGCGGGGTGAACAGATGGAGAAGACCGGCGTCAAGATCGTTGCCAAAAATTCAAAGGCGTTTCATGAATATTTCGTCGAGGAGCGCTTCGAGGCGGGCATTGAGCTGTTCGGCACGGAGGTCAAGTCCATCCGGCTTGGCACCCTGAACCTCAAGGACGCCTGGTGCAGCGTGAAGGACGGAGAGCTCTGGGTGCGGCAGATGCATATCAGCCCCTATGAAAAGGGCAACATCTTCAATAAGGACCCTATCCGCCCGCGCCGCCTGCTCATGCACAAGCGTGAGATCCAGCGGCTGGCCTCCAAGGTCCAGCTCGACGGCTACGCCATCGTTCCGCTCTCCGTTTATCTGAAAAACTCCCGCGTCAAGGTCGAGGTCGCGCTGTGCAAGGGCAAAAAGCTCTATGACAAGCGGCAGGACGCCGCCAATAAGGACGCGCGCCGTCAGATTGACCGCGCGATGAAAGAAAGGAATCACTGACCATGGAAAATCCTGTTGTGACCATTGAAATGGAAAACGGCGGCGTAATCCGTGCAGAGCTGTACCCGGAAGTTGCACCGAACACGGTTCGCAACTTTGTTTCTCTGGTGCAGAAGGGCTTTTATGACGGCACGATCTTCCATCGTGTTATCCCGGGCTTTATGATCCAGGGCGGCGACCCGGAAGGCACCGGCATGGGCGGCCCGGGTTATGAGATCCGCGGCGAGTTTACCGCAAACGGTTTCCAGAACGACCTGAACCACACCCGCGGTGTTCTGTCTATGGCGCGTACCGCTGCACCGGACTCCGCAGGCAGCCAGTTCTTCATCATGACCGAGGACGCACCGCATCTGGACGGTCAGTATGCTTCCTTCGGCATGGTTATCGACGGCATGGACATTGTTGACGCCATCGTCAACACCAAGCGCGACTGGCACGACCGTCCGCGCGAGACCCAGCGTATGAAGACCGTTACCGTCGACACGCAGGGCGTCGAGTACGACGAGCCGGAGAAGGTCTGATCCTTCGGACGATGACTGCGGACAGACTGTTTGAGAAAGAAGGAACCGGTATTGCCATATACCACAGCTGATATCTTTATCCTGTCCGCCGCAGGCTGCATGGGTACGGACCGCGACGGACTGGACTCCATCCTCGCCGGAAATGAGGAGGGCGCAAAGGGCTGCTGTCTCTCGGTCGACATGACCTCGGACGGCATCGCCGTGCTCTCGTCGGACGGATATGTTCTCGCGCCGAACGGCGGCGCGGTGGCCGTCTGCGACCACACTTATACCGAGCTGCGCAAGGTCGCGCCCCGTCTGCTCCCTGTGGGACAGGCGCTCGACCTCGCGCGCGCCTGCCGGTCGAAGATCGCCATCACGCTGCGCGACCCGAGCCTGCTGCCGCAGATGCGCATGACCCTGCGTCAGACCGATTATCTGGACGACGCGGTCTTTGTCGGTCTGGGACTGGTGGAGGCGGCACGCCTCGCGGCGGCCACCCCCGACCTGCACATCATGGGCGAAATGCCCGCGGTTCCCGACAACATCGCAGCGCTCGTGAACGCCTCGCAGACGACCGGCCTGTTCGGCCTGCGCGCCGCGCCGGCTCATCTTACGCCGCCTCTGCTCCGCGCCTGCCGCGCCGCAGGGCTGTTTACCATGAGTCTGCCGACGAACGACCCGCGCACGCTCGACACGCTCATTCGCGGCGGCGTCAACTTCATCGAGACCTCCCGTCCCGACCTCGCCGCAGCGCTCCTGCCCGAAGGCAAAAAGGCCCGGCCGCAGCGCTTCCCGATGCGCGGCATTGACTGAATCGAGGAAAAGGCACCTTATGCACCAGCGTGCACGAGGTGCCTTTTTTCTGCCCTTATGCGTTTTTTCGTTATTTATATTGAATTTTTCGCAGTCATTGTTTTACATTTTCTCTTTTTCTCCGCCGTTTCCTGTGTTATACTATGATAAGGTGGCACAGCGAAAGCTGCGGCGGTATCGCCATAAAGGTCAAATTATCCCTCCCCTCGCTGTAATACCATTTCTTCGAAGGGTTGTTCACTATGGAAAAAATCAAGCGGCTTCTCCTCTACGCCGGAGCAACTCCGGAAGAATTCGCCCAGGTCCAGCAGGAGATGCATCTCTACAATTACAACCGGCTTGTCGCGTTTCTCGCGATCAGCATCGTCTTTCTTCTGATTTCCGCCGTCTATGCGGTTTTCAGCGCTGTGCTCGCGCCCAACCTCCCGGCCTATCTCATCGTGCTCGGCATTTCCTGCCTTCTGCTTCCGATCACGCTTTATGTCGGACGGCGCAGCAGAGCCGGTCTGCAGATCTGTCTTTCTCTGTTTCTGAGCTCGCTGTATTCGCTCAGCATCTATCTCAGCACCGTGACCAGTCCGGGCGGACCGGCAACCGCATTCATCGCCTTTCTGCTCACACTTCCCACGCTGTTCATCATGCCGCCGCTCGAAAACATGTGCAGCGTCGTCATCTGGGATATGCTGTTTTTTCTCTTTGTATCCGCCAGCAAGGACGCGAGGATCATCCAGATCGATATGCTCAACGGTATCATATACGGCTGCATCTCGATCATCGCTTCGACCTATGTCATGCACATGATGATGCAGAATTTCATCACCCGCGCCAGGCTCCGCTACGTTGCGGAAAACGACCAGACCACCGGTCTGCGCAATCGAAACGCCTTCGAACGCGAGCAGAACGATATTCCCGGCCGCTGTCGGCGCACGCTCAGCTGCGTTTACATGGACATCAACGGCCTGCACGAGCTGAACAACGCCATGGGGCATCAGGCCGGCGACATCATGCTGCGCGAGGTGGCGGACGAGCTGAAAAAGCAGTTCGGTGATGAGCTGACCTACCGCATGGGCGGCGACGAATATGTCGCGTTCGCGCCCGACCTGTCCGAGGACAGGCTGCACGAAAAGGTGCGCACCTTCTCCCTCGCCATCGAGCAGAAGGATTATCACGCCGCTCTCGGCTGGGCAACCTGCGAGACTGCGTCGCTGCGCATGGAAAATCTGCTCCGCATCGCGGAGACCCGTATGTATCAGGCAAAGAGCGCCTACTATCAGGATAAAAATATCCTGCCCCGCGGCCGCTGACCTGCCGCTTTTCCCCTGTTTTCTGCCTTCGTTTTTGTTATAATAAGGCTGAACGAAAGCAAAAGAAGGAGTTTTCATGAAAATATTCAAAAACCGGCGCGGCTTTACGCTCGTCGAGCTGATCGTTGTGCTCGTCATTCTCGCGATACTCGCCTCGCTCCTCATCCCCGCCCTCACCGGCTATATCGACAGGGCCAGACGCGACCAGGTCGTCGCGGAGACCCGTATGCTGCACGAAGCCGTCCAGACCGCCGCAGGCGAAGCGTATGCGTCGAATGAATGGCAATCGGACAAAGACATTTCCTCTTTCATTACCATCGCCAGCAAGAGCGGCAAAAAAGTAACGAATCACCAAGATACCGGCTCGTATGAGCTTTTCAAAAGCCGTTACAGTGAAATCGTAAAGCTCGCTGAGGTTCCGAGCCTGACCGACGGCAAGGGCAGCTTTTTCGCTATTACAGATACCAAAGGCGCTGTTCACTGCATTCTTTACAACACCGGCCGCGGCCTGCTCGGCGCGTATTTCCGGGAGACCGGAGAATACAAGGTCTATGATGAACAGAAGAATATCGACAACTATCTCAAGTCCTATGCATCCTGTATTGACTCTGTGATCTCCACCGTGATCGGCAGCGCTGAGGAGAGTCCCTGGTCTCAGCAGACAATTGACCGCACCCTGACCGAATAACTTCAAAAAACCGCCTGTTTTCCCATGAAACGAGCGGTTTTTTACTTATTCTTTACACAGTATTCGCACATATATCATATCCTTGCGGTATACTAACGTCAGTCAAAAATTATTATGCCGCCCTGCGGCCTTCTGAAAGGGGGATTCGACCATGACAGACGCGATCTGGAATCAGGGATATACACAGAACCGAGAGCTGTCCTGGCTTGAATTTAATGCGCGCGTACTGGCCGAGGCGGAGGATGAGACCGTTCCTCTGCTCGAACGATTCAAATTTCTTGCGATTTTCACCAGCAATCTGGATGAATTTTTCATGATCCGTGTCGGCAGCCTGACCGATATGGCGGCGCTCGAGCCGAACCGCCGCGATACCAAGTCCGGTCTCACCGCCGGAGAACAGCTCAGCCGCATCTATGCGGCGGTAGAGCCGCTGTACGCGCGGCGCGACGCAGCGTTCCGCGATGTTGACGCCCGCCTCGCGCAGGAGGATCTGTGCCGCACCTCCATGGACGAGCTCGACAGCAGCGAGCGGAAATATATCAAACAGTATTTTAACACCATGATCGCGCCGGTGCTGTCGCCGCAGGTCGTGGACTCGCACCACCCCTTCCCTCACCTCGAGGGCAAGGTGCTGCACATCGCCGTGCTGCTCAGCCACAAGAAGAACGAGCGGCTCGGCCTGATCCCTGTGCCGGCCTCCCTGCCGCCGATCACCTTCCTGCCGAACGACAAGCGCCGCTATCTTATGACCGAGGACATACTCCTCGCCTTCGCAGACAGTATTTTCGAAATGTACGATGTGCTCGAAAAGACGGTCTTCTGCGTCACGCGAAACGCAGATGTGCCGCTCGATGATGAGCCGTTCGGCTCGGAGCAGGTCGATCTGCGCAAGAAAATGGAGCGCATGCTGCGCCAGCGCCGCCGCATGGCGATCGTCCGTGTCGAGCTCAGCCGCCCGGCGTCCTCCCACTTCAAGGAGTGCCTCCACAAGCGTTTCGAAGTCACCGACGAGCAGATCTTCCTCTCCCGCAGTGCGCCGCTGCGCATGAGCTACGCCTTTTCTCTGGGCGATTATCTGAGCGACGGCCGACGCTCCCGCCTGAGTGATCCTCCGTTCATTCCGCAGCAGCCTGCCATGCTCCCGGCCGGACAGAGCCTGCTCAAGACCGCGCTTCAGCGCGATGTGCTGCTTTCCTATCCGTATGAGAGCATGGAGCCCTTTCTCCAGATGATCCGCGAGGCGGCAAACGACCCGTCCGTCCTCTCCGTCCGCATCACGATCTACCGTCTCGCGAGCAAGGCGAAGCTGGTCGAATATCTGTGTGCGGCGGCGGAAAACGGCAAGGATGTGACCGTTCTGATCGAGCTGCGCGCCCGTTTTGACGAGCAGAACAACATCGACTGGTCCGAGCGTCTGGAGGAAGCCGGATGCAAGATCATCTACGGCTTTGAGGACTATAAGGTGCATTCCAAGATCTGCCTCATCACGCGCCGGGAACGCGGCGGCGTGCGCTATGTCACGCAGGTCGGCACCGGCAACTACAACGAAAAAACCGCCCGTCAGTATACCGATGTTTCGCTCGTCACCTCGAGCGAGTCCATCGGCATGGATGCCGCGCAGTTCTTCAACAATATGGCCATGAGCAACCTCAACGGACGTTATAACCGGCTGCTCGTCGCGCCGACCAGCCTCAAAAACAATATCCTGTCGCTCATGGACGGCGAGATCGCCAAGGGCAGCGACGGCTACATCCTGCTCAAATTCAACTCGCTGACCGACATCGACATGATCGAGAAGCTGCACGAGGCATCCTGCGCCGGCGTTACCGTGGAAATGATCATCCGCGGCATCTGCTGCCTGCTTCCCGGCGTTCCCGGAAAGACCGAAAACATCACCGTTACCAGCATTGTCGGCCGTTTTCTCGAGCATTCGCGTATCTATGTGTTCGGCCGCGGCAAAAACGAGAAAATGTACATTTCCTCGGCCGATCTGATGACGCGAAACACCGAGCGCCGCGTTGAAATCGCCTGCCCGATCGACAGTCCGGCGGTCCGCGCACGGCTGCATGATATTCTGTTCGCCATGCAGCACGATACGGTCAAAGCGCGCGTGCTTCAGCCCGACGGCAGCTACCAGAAAAAGCCTGCCGTCCCCGAACCGATCTGTGCGCAGGATCTGCTGATGCAGCAGGCCGTCAGCATGGCGCGCGAGCAGGCGCAGCACGCCTCCGAGGAGGAACGCGGCCTGCTGCACCGGCTGCGCCGGCTGTTTGTAAAAGACTGATCTTATCCCCATATACGTCAAAACCGAGGACTCTGTCCTCGGTTCTGCTTTTATATTCTCTTGCCGTTGAAATTCTGCGCGGCGGCGGCACAGCCGCTCTCGATAATGCACGCGGCGGCGCTTACCGCATCCTCGCAGGCCTTGTCGATCGCCTTCTGATCCTCCTCGGGGAACCTGCCGAGCACCCACGCCGCAAGATCATAGTCCGGGCGCGGCTTTTTGCCGACACCGATCTTCACGCGAGGAAAATCCTCGCTGCCAAGGTGGTAAATGATGTTCTTCAGACCGTTCTGGCCGCCGGCGGAGCCCTTCGGGCGCACGCGCAGCGTGCCGACATCGAGCGACACATCGTCCGACAGCACGATCACGCGCTCGGGCGGTATCTTGTAGAACGATGCCGCGTCGCGCACTGCCTCGCCGGACAGGTTCATGAACGTCTGCGGCTTGAGGAACAGCACGCGCTTGCCGCCGAGCATGCCCTCCCCTGCGAGCGCCTTGAACTTCATGCGGTCGATCTTCTGGCCGCTGCGCGCGCAGTAGCTCTCCAGCGCACGGAAACCGGCGTTGTGGCGCGTGTTGTCGTACTTGCTGCCCGGGTTTCCCAGACCGACAACGAGCCACTCGATCGGCTGCGCCGCTTTTGCGGTCTTTTCTTCCTCTAATTTCTTGAAAATATCGAATACTGACATGGTTTACTCCGAAAAAATTGACATTCTCTGTCGTTTCTGATATATTATTGACGGACATCGCTTCGCGGTTGGCACTCCTTGTGAAAGGAGTGATGCTTTATGAAGAAATTCGTGAGAATTTTAGTCTGTATCGCCCTTGTGCTTTACATTCTTGTCATAAAAGCGTACTAACCGCCCGGTTGCAGCCAGACGGTTAGTATTTTAAAATATTCAACCTAAAGGCCAACCGCACAGCGATGTCCTTCTATCTGTATTATACCCACTCGCCTCCCGTCTGTCAAGGCGCGGAAGCGGGTGTTTTTTACTCTACGGACAGGATATAATAGTACACCGGCTGACCGCCGTTGATGACCGAGATCTCCATATCCTTGTTTGCCTTGTGAAGCAGGTTTTCGACCTCTGCGGCCTGCTCCTCCGTCACGCCTTCGCCGAAGATCACGGTCGCAAAGGCGCTGTCATCGGAAACCATCTCGCGCACGAGCTTTTTCAGCACGCTCGTCTCGCGGCCGCTGGCGCACAGCCTGCCCTCGCTGAGCGAAAGATACTCGCCCTGCTTGATCTTTTTGCCGTCGAACTCGCTGTCGCGCGCCGCATACGTCACCTGACCGCTGCGGACATGAGACGCGGCCTCGGTCATCGCGGTCGCAAGCTCGGTATCCTGCTCGGCGTCCGGATCGACCGCGAGCATCGCGGAAATGCCCTGCGGAATGGTTTTGGTCGGAACGACGACCAGCTTTTTCTCCTCAGACAGATGAACCGCCTGCTCGGCCGCCATGATGATGTTTTTGTTGTTCGGCAGCACGAAAACGACCTCTGCCGGAACCGAATCGACCGCGCGGATGATGTCATCGGTCGAGGGGTTCATGGTCTGACCGCCCTGAACGACGGCATCTGCGCCGAGATCGGTGAACAGGCTCTTGAGGCCCTCGCCTGCTGCGACGGCAACAAAGCCGTACTTTTTCTCTGCCGGCACGATCACGCGCTCCTTCGGCGTGTCCGCCGTGCCCTCGATGACCTTCGCGGTGTGCTGCTCGCGCATATTCTCGATCTTTACCGTGAGGAGCGGGCCGAATTTCAGACCCTCCTCCAGCGCCTTGTTCGGCTGGTCGGTGTGCACGTGCACCTTTACGATGTCATCATCCTCGACCACAACGAGCGAGTCGCCGATATCGTTCAAGATCGCACGCAGACGGCCGACATTGCGCGCCTTGTCCTTGCGTTCCGCGATAAATTCGGTGCAGTATGTGAACGTGATGTCCTCGTCGCGGATCGCCTCGAAGTTCGCCGCCGCCCTGGCCGGCTGCTCGACCGTGCGCTCCTTATGGATGCCGCGCATCGCATCGAGCATTCCCTCTAAGATCGTGATAAAGCCAAAGCCGCCGGCGTCCACGACGCCCGCCTTTTCGAGCACCGGGTTCTGATGCACGGTCTCCGCGAGCGCAGCTCTGCCGTGCTCGACGATCGCCGCGAGCACCTGCTCGGCGGAAAGCGAGTCATCTGCCTGACACTGCTCTACCGTTTTCTGCGCCGCAACGCGCGATACGGTCAGGATCGTACCCTCTGCCGGCTTCATGACCGCCTTGTACGCCGTATCTACGCCCTCGCGCAGCGCAAGCGCCAGATCGCGGCCGTTCGCCGCCTCGGTCTCGCGCAGTTTTTTCGCCATGCCGCGGAACAGCAGCGACAGGATAACGCCGGAGTTGCCGCGCGCGCCGCGCAGCAGCGCCGAAGCCGTCGTATCCGCCGCCTTTGCAAGCGTCGGCTCGCTCAGCTTCGCCAGCTCGTTCATCGCCGCCGTCATGGTCATCGACATGTTCGTGCCCGTATCGCCGTCCGGCACCGGGAAAACGTTCAGCTCGTTGATCTGTTCCTTCTGTTCGGTAATGGCGAGTGCGCCCTCGGTCACCATGGACTGAAACAGCGCACCGTTGATTTTCGTATCTGCCATCTAAAAAACTCTCCTAAATTCCCCTTCCGGGTCTTTTACCGCGCCAGAGCGCGGTCATTCCGTACCGTTTTACTCTTTTCTGCCTGTCTCAGGCACGGATGCTCTCGACGTAAACGTCTACATTCTTTACATCCACGCCGGTCAGGCGCTCGACATGGTAGCGAACCTCGCTGATGATCGAGCGGCAGACGGTCGCAATATTTACGCCGTGATCGACCGCGATATGCAGGTCGATATTGACCCCGCCGTCAGGCGCTTCGGTCACCTTTACGCCGCGCGACTGGTTTTCGCGTCCGAGCAGATGCGCCAGTCCGTCCGTCATCGAGCGGATGGTCATGCCCTTTACGCCGAAGCAGAGCGAAGCTGCGTAGCCTGCAATGCCGGCGAGAACCTCGGTCGTGATTTCGATATATCCGAGATCGGTCTTGATCGTCATAAAAAAAACCTCCCTGCGTCTGCTTTCGCATCAAATGATCTTCCGCCTTTTCGGAACCCATTCGTAGTTTACTATATCATATACTAAATTCACAGAAAATACAAGTACATGCACTGATATTGAACATCCCGCCGGCGGAATGCAGGACAAAACCGTGCGGCAAACGTGCAGTTTTTCTGTTTTTCTTCAAACAAATGTTTGCATTCACTCGCGAAACACGATATAATAAGGTATAATTCCGAACACATGTTCCAACGGTATTGAGAGGGAGACCGCAGCATGAAAAAAATATCTGATAAACAGCAGAATATTCTTGATTTTATAAACTCATTTTCCATGGAGCACGGCTATCCGCCATCCGTGCGCGAGATCTGCGCAGAGGTCGGTCTGCGCTCGACCTCCACTGTGCATGCCCATCTGAAGAAATTACAGGAGGCCGGCTATCTTGAGGCGAGCGACCACAAATCCCGCGCGCTCGCGCCGGTCAGCGGCGCCTCCATGGTGCCGCGCGTGCCCATTCTCGGGCGCGTCACCGCCGGCATGCCGATCCTCGCGGTCGAGGAGCACATCGGCTATGTGCCGTTCGAGCCGGCGGCGAGCGGCGGCAAATACTACGCGCTGCGCATCCGCGGCGACTCGATGATCGGCGTCGGCATCATGAACGACGACCTCGTCATCATCCGTCAGGACGTCGAGGCGCGCGACGGCGACATCGTGATCGCGCTGCTCGAGGACGAGGCGACCTGCAAAACGCTCTGCCTGACGCCGGACGGCGTATGGCTGCGCCCGGAGAACCCGGCGTACCCGCTCATCGACGGCACCGGCTGCCAGATCCTCGGCGTTGTCAAGGCAGTTTACAGAGAATACTAATTAGACTGTCGCGAAACTAACGTTTCGCCGACAATCTGTGTTCTGACTACGCAGAACACGAGTCGTCCGAAAGTTCCCATACGGAAACTTTCTCCCTCCAGGGGTATAAAAACCGAGGTACACGCCCCCGGTTTGCTCTCATTGCATAGCTTTCAAGGTTAGAGGCCTACGGGCTATGCGTTTGCCTTGCAAACGCTTTTTCATACGCGCTCTCGCGCGATTCGCGATTACTATTTTGCGTAAAGAATAGACTGTATCCGCAGATTTCAGCAGGGGAGACATCATGCCAGCCATCACAGACAGCGTACAGTTCGTCAAGGGCATCGGCCCGAAAAAGGTGAAGCTGTTCGAAAAACTGCATATTTCGACCTTGCAGGACGCGCTGGAGACCTATCCGCGCGACTATGAGGACCGCACGCAGATCACGCGCATCGCGGACATCGCAGATGAGGACCGATATGCCGTGCGCGCAATTCTCGGCACCGAGCCGAAGGTCAGCCGCATCCGCAAGGGCATGACGCTCGTCAAATGCACGGTCTTTGACGAAAGCGGCTCTCTCGGCGTCACCTGGTTCAATCAGCCCTATATCACGGCGCAGCTGCGCGTCGGGCAGGAATACCTGTTTTACGGCAGGGTGCAGGGCTGCGGCCGGGCGCGGCAGATGATCTCTCCGCAGGCGGAAAAAGTCGCGGAAAACGACCAGAATCCCGGCCGTATCGTGCCGGTCTATCCGCTGACCGCCGGTCTGACGCAGCGCGACATGGCGCGCGTGACCGAAGCTGCGCTCGACGCAGTGCCGGGGGACTGGCCCGACCCGCTGCCCGAGGTCCTGCGCGCCAAATACCGCCTTCCGGACGCCGCCGACGCGCTCGCCGCCATCCATCGCCCGAAAAACAGGGAAGATGTGAACGAAGCGCGCCGCCGCATGGTGTTCGAGGAGCTTTTCCTGCTCTGCTGCGGCCTTCAGCAGCTCAGGGAGCGCCGCCGCGCAGACAGCGGCATTCTGTTCCGCGGGGACCGTCTGGAGGAATTTTTCGCAGCTCTGCCGTTCGCTCCGACGGGCGCACAGCGCCGCGCCATCATGGAAATTGCGGCAGACTGCGCCTCAGGCCGTCCGATGAACCGCCTCGTGCAGGGCGATGTCGGTTCGGGCAAGACCGTCGTTGCTGCCGCGCTTTGCGCGCTCGCGGCGCAGAACGGCTGGCAGGCCGCCTTTATGGCGCCGACCGAGATCCTCGCCGCGCAGCATGCGGAAACCCTCTCGCCCATGCTCGGCAAACTCGGCCTGACCTGCACGCTGCTGACCGGCTCGATGACCGCCGCGCAGAAACGTGCGGCGCTCGCCGCCATCGAAAGCGGAGCCGCAAACGTCGTGGTCGGCACGCACGCCCTCATCCAACAAAGCGTCGTTTTTCACCGTCTCGGCGCGGTAATTGCGGACGAGCAGCACCGTTTCGGCGTCGCACAGCGCGCAGCGCTGTCCGCCAAGGGCGAGATGCCGCACGTGCTCGTCATGTCCGCGACACCCATCCCGCGCACGCTCGCGCTGATTATGTACGGCGACCTCGACGTATCCATTCTGGACGAGACGCCGCCCGGCAGAAGTCCGGTCGAGACCTACGCGGTAGGGGAGAATATGCGCCGCCGCATCACCGCCTTCATCGAGAAGCAGCTCGCCGCAGGCGGACAGGTTTATGTAGTCTGTCCTCTCGTCGAGGACGGGGAAGGGGACAGCAGGCTCAAAAGCGCCGAGCAGCACGCGAAGGATCTTCAGGCGCAGCTGCCGCACCGCCGCGTCGCAGTGTTGCACGGACGTATGAAAAGCGCCGAAAAAGACGCAGTAATGCGTGATTTTGCGGCGCAAAAGTACGATATTCTGGTTGCGACGACGGTGATCGAGGTCGGCGTGGACGTACCGAACGCGAACCTCATGGTCGTCGAGGATGCAGACCGTTTCGGTCTGTCGCAGCTGCATCAGCTGCGCGGCCGCGTCGGCCGCGGTACGCGGCAGTCCTACTGCGTCTTTTTCGGCGCAGACAAGGGCGCAACCGCCCGGGAACGGCTGAAAATCCTCTGTAAGACGAATGATGGCTTTGAAATCGCGCGCGCCGACCTCTCTCAGCGCGGCCCCGGCGACTTTTTCGGCCGCCGTCAGCACGGTCTCCCGGCGCTGCACGTGGCGGACCTCGCCGCAGACCTCGCGCTCATGCAGAACGCACGCGAAGAAGCAGAGGCGCTGCTCGCAGCCGACCCGTCCCTCAGCGGCTGGCCTCTGCTGAAGGAGCGCGTTCACCGCATGTTTGCCGAGCGCGACGACGAAGCGTTTAACTGAAACAGGAGGAAGAAGTTTCCGCACGAGAATTTTCGGACAACTCGTGTTCTGCGAAGTCAGAATACAGCCTGTCGGAAAAACGGAGTTTTTCGACAGTAAAAAAAGCCCTCGTTTGCATTGCATCAAACGAGGGCTTTTACTGGATAATTTCCATAGATCCTCTTTTCTCAACGGGATACGCGCCGTTGTTTTGTATCAGAATTTCTATAGCATTATTATTGTTTTCGCATGGCCTTCAGTTTTTTCTTTCAACGTTCTGCGAAAGCTGTTGCCTTTGCCGGTGAGAGATCAAACTGCGGTTTTGGTTTTCTCCTGAAATAAGGGGAATGATCATCGTGACTTACGGCATTGGAGTTCGTCCTTTACATTTCATTTGACAGATGGTGTAATTATCCTGCTTTTTACGAGTCTCACCCGACTTGATGAATATCAATTCGAGTCTTACACTTTCAAACTTTATATAAATGGGAAAATGTGCGGCCGCATCAGTGTTGTTGTCTGCCTGCCGCCGAAAAAACGTATTGTTCTGCCGCTTTGATATCATCTCCGCGTGCTGCGTTCTTCCTGCTTCACCATGCTCATCAGCATGCCCATCGGCCACTGGGTGCGCAGTTATTCGGCATCTTGCAGGTATCAATCGGATACTGTTTTCTACCATTCGGCGCATCATTTGAGGTTTATGGCCTTTGTTCTTGTTTACGAACCTTACTTTCCCGCTGCCTCGATCCGTGTTCACCGTCAGTCGTCATTCCGGATATTCATAAAGGGGATCGCTTCCCCAAAGCTGCCGTGCGAACTTTGGTCAGAAACCGATCGCGCTTTTCAGGCGGTTCGTCCGTGTAGTCTGGAACCCGCGTTCTTTTTTAATAGCTATCACCTTGATCGTTTCGGTCACAGCGTCCTGGCGAGCCTCGTAAGCTTGCAGGATATTTCTTCTGTTACCATTGGACTCACCTCTTTCAAAAGATTTGGCTTTCGCCATCTGTTCAGAAAAGTTTCTGGCGGGTGTCGCCCGAGCCTGTGAGATAGGACTTTCGGCTTTGGGTGTTTGCCCTTTCCTTTTCTGTGACCTAATAATATCATCAATTCTGCACAACGTCAAGCGTTTTTTGCATAGTTTTTCTTTGCATAATGCACTAAATATTCCGACCATTTTCGTTGTATTTTACTCTTTTCTTTGAAGCCGCAGTTTGCTATAATGATATTGTTGGGCGCTGTATAGACAGACGCCTGCATATCAAATATCCACGAAGTGCAGGGGAGCCGCTCGGCTCCCTTTTTTAAGGAGGCTGCAACATGAGTGTTTTCAGTTTTTACATGCCGACCCGGCTGTTTTTCGGCAGCGGCGCGGTGGGCAAGCTCTCGCGTGCGCGTCTGCCCGAGGGTCGAGGCCTGATCATCACGGGCGGCTCGTCCACGACAAAGCTCGGCTATGTGGCGAAGGTCGCCGGCATTCTGAAGGAAGCCGGTCATGAAACGCTCGTTTACGACAAGGTAAAGCCCAATCCGACCATCGAAGGCGTGCGCGAATGCGCGGCGCTCTGCCGCAGCGAGAAGATCGCGTTCATCGTCGGTCTGGGCGGCGGCTCGTCCATCGACACCGCGAAGGCCGTCGCGATCATGGCGACCAACGACGGCGACTGGTGGGACTATATCCACGGCGGCACGGGCGGCGGCAAACGCATGGCGAAGGACGGTCTGCCCCTTGTCGCGATCCCGACCACGGCCGGCACCGGCACCGAGGCCGACCCGTTCACCGTCATCACCAACGGCGAGGAAAAAATCGGCGGCGGCGGCGAAAAATGCTTCCCGACGGTTTCGATCGTCGATCCGGACTTCATGATGACCGTTCCGCCGCATCTGACCGCATATCAGGGCTTCGACGCCTTTTTCCATGCCGCAGAGGGTTATCTCGCGTCGACTTCGACGCCCATGAGCGATATGTTCGCGCTCCAGGCCATCGAGCTGATCGGCAGGTCGCTCGCAGCCGCCGTCAGGGACGGCTCGAACGCCGAGGCGCGCGCGGACGTTGCGCTCGCCAACACGCTTGCCGGTTTTGTCGAAACGCTGTCCAGCTGCACGGGCGAGCACGCCATCGAGCACGCGCTCAGCGCGTTCCATCCCGACCTGCCGCACGGCGCGGGCCTTATCATGATCTCGAACGCCTACTGGAAGCGCTTTGCCGAGGTCGCGGGCGCACGCATGGCGGCCATCGCGCGCGCGATGGGCAAGGCTGACGCGACCCGTCCCGAGGACTTCCTTGCGGCGCTCACGGAGATGCAGCAGGCCTGCGGCGTTGATACGCTGCGTCTCGCAGACTACGGCGTCAGGGAAGAGGACTGCGGAAAGATCGCGGAAAACGCCGTCGTTACGATGGGCGGTCTGTTCCGCGCCGACCCGCGCAAGCTCGAATCCGGCGAGATTGAGGACATCATCCGCGAATCCATCTGATCGTTATCGAAACCGCAGAGGGAATTCCCGTCCTTCTGCGGTTTCCTTCTGTCCGCTCGGCGGTGCATCGCACTTTTTCGCGTTAGAAACCGCTAATCCCGTTAGCTTTTGCTACTTTTTCGTTAGCATATGCTACTTTTCGTCGTTCTGACTTTCTTTGAGCGGACGGTTGTGCTAAAATTGGGAGAAATCCCGGAAACGGAGGTTCTGTCTCCATGCAGAACGTGTTATACTACTTCATCGCAGTCAGCGTGATCGGCGCTGTTGTCTGTATTTACGACAAGCTCGCCGCGGCGCGAGGCTGGAAGCGCGTGCCCGAGCGCACGCTGTTTTTCTGGGCGCTCGTCGGCGGCGGCCCGGGCGTCTTCGCCTGCATGCTGCTCATCCGCCACAAAACCCTGCACCGCATTTTCATGCTCGGCATTCCCGCCGTTATGGTGCTCCAGGCTGCGATCCTCCTCGGGATACACCATATTTTACTTGCGAGGGGATTTTTATGACAAAGGCACTCATTCGCCTTTTTATCAAAAACGCGGAGGACACCCGCTCGGCCGCCGTGCGTGAACAGTACGGCATTCTTTCCGGCGCGGTGGGGATTGCGTGCAATCTGTTTCTGTTCGCGCTCAAGCTGACCATCGGTCTGGTGACGGGCGCGATTTCCATTGCGGCGGACGCCTTTAACAACCTGTCCGACGGACTTTCCTGCATGATCTCCATCGTCGGCTTCAAGGTCGCAAACCGCGAACCGGACGAAAAGCATCCGTTCGGCTACGGCCGCACGGAGTACATCGCTGGCCTGATCGTTTCGTTCATCATCCTGCTGGTCGGCTTCGAATTCTTTAAAACGTCGCTCGACCGTATCATTCATCCGTCCGCTGTCGCGTTTTCCGCGCTTCTGACCGGCATTCTGGCGGTCTCCATGCTCGTCAAGCTGTGGATGGGGCTGTTCAACACCACGCTCGGCCGCCGCATCGACTCGCCGGTTCTCATCGCGGCCGGTCAGGACAGCCGCAACGACGTAATCACGACCTCGGTCGTCGTACTCGGCATGGTCGCGGGCCGCTTCACCCCGCTGCCGGTTGACGGCTATGTGGGCATTCTGGTCGCGGCGTTCATCATCTGGTCGGGCATCGGCATCGCGCGCGATACGGTAGCGCCTCTGCTCGGCGAGGCCGCCGATCCGGTCATGGCGAAGAATATCGAGCATATCGTGCTCGACTCCGAGCACATCGTCGGCGTTCACGACCTGATCGTTCACAACTACGGCGCAGGCCGCGCCCTTGCCTCTCTGCACGCCGAGGTACCGAGTGACAGCAATTTTGTCGCCGTACACGAGGAGATCGACGAGGCGGAGAAGCGCGTCTGGCAGCAGACCGGCGTTTATCTCGTCATCCATATGGACCCGATCGACGTCAACGACGAGCACATCAATGCGCTGCGCGAGCAGGTGGACGGCGTGCTGCGCGGCATCGACGAAAAGCTCTCCATGCACGATTTCCGCGTTGTGGACGGCGAGCGGCAGATCAATCTGATCTTTGATGTTGTCGTGCCGTTCAGCTACGACGATGAGGGTAAACGCAGGCTGCTCATGACGATTTACGACGATCTCAAGGCGATCGACCAGCGGTTTAACCCGGTGGTGACGCTCGATCACGCGATGTGAGTTTTTCCGCCCCCTCGGGGCAGGGAAGTGATGGCAGCCGTTCGGCTGCCGGGGGATGCCGCCGTCTGGTGGCAGAGACTGCCGGTGCCCACCGGCAGGGGCAAAAGGGGAAAGGACACCAATGGTTTCGGCCGTAGCCCACTATCCTCTTTCCCGCGTCTTGCGCGGATTAGATGAGTACTTTCCCCTCTTGACTCCCCTGACCTTCCTTTGGCCGTCGCATCGGAGATGCTTGGCTAAAAACGAAGGAGAGCACGGATTTTTGTCTGTGCTCTCCTTTTGCTTTATGCCGGGGAATTTTGCTGCCGTGATTTCAGCGCTATCAGTGCGCGGCCAGCCGGTGCAGATTGGATAATTTAGCGCTGCGAGTTATTTTGGCTGGCAGCTCAAATATCGTAATACACTGCGGCTATTATTGGCTTTAGTCCTTGTAGAATGCGCCGAAGCCCTTGTAGGCCATATAGAGGTCGAGCTTGGCGATGCACTCGAACGGAGCGTGCATGGACAGGACCGGAACGCCTGCGTCTACGGTATCGATGTTGCGGTTGGCGAGGTACATCGCGACCGTGCCGCCGCCGCCCTGATCGACGCGGCCGAGCTGGCCGGTCTGCCAGATGATGCCGGCCTTGTCGAAGATGCAGCGGATGCGCGCCATCAGCTCCGCCGTCGCGTCCGACGTGCCGGATTTGCCGCGTGCGCCGGTGTACTTGACGAGGGCAAAGCCGCAGTTTGCGCGCGCGTCGTTGCGCTTTTCGGAGACCTCCGGATAATTCGGGTCGAAGGCGTTGCACACATCGGCGGACAGGCAGACCGAGTTCTCAAAGCACTCGTCGAGCAGCACATCCTGTGCGCGGCACAGATCGCCCATAAAGGTCTCGAACGCGCGGGACTGCATGCCGGTCACGCCGTCCGAGCCGATCTCCTCCTTGTCCACGAGCAGGCAGACGCCGGTATGCGCGGGCGTTTCGGTCAGGTCGAACAGGGAAGTGGCCGCCGGATAGGAGCAGACGCGGTCATCATGGCCGTAGGCGCCGACAAACGAGCGGTCAAAACCGATGTCGCAGGCGCCAAACGCCGGCACGCAGCACAGCTCTGCGGACAGGAAATCCGCCTCGGTCATGCCGTATTCGCGATTGAGATGCTCCATTACGGCGAGCTTGATCTTTTCGCTGCACTTTTCGTCCACAGTCTCGCTCGGGACCGAGCCGACGAGGATATTGAGGCCCTCGCCCTTGACGATCTCGGTCGCCTTCCTGCTCATCTGATTTGCGGCGAGATGGGGAAGAAGGTCGGTGATGACGAATTTCGGGTCGCCCGGCTTGTCGCCTACGCGGACCTCGACGCGCTTGACCTCGCCCTTGTCGCAGACGCAGACAACGCCGCGCAGCTCGAGCGGAATGGTAGTCCACTGATACTTTTTGATGCCGCCGTAGTAATGGGTCTTGAAAAAGGCCATGCCGTTGTCCTCGTAGAGCGGCACGGTGCGGATGTCGACGCGCGGCGCATCCAGATGCGCGGCGGTCAGGCGGACGCCCTCAGCGAGGCTCTTCTCGCCGATCACGGCGAGCATGATGCCCTTGTGACGGTTGATGCGGTAGATCCTGTCGCCGGTCTTGAGGGTATCGTCGCGCGTCCATGCGCGGAAGCCCTTTGCCTCCGCCATGCGTGCGATCTCCTTCACGGCATCGCGCTCGGTCTTGGCCTCGTCGAGGAAGGTCTTGTAGCCCTCGGCGTAGGTCTGGATGCCCTGCCTGTCCGCCTCGGTCAGGTCAAAGCCGGTCTTTTTGTCATAAAAAAGCTGTTCGGAAGTCATAGTTCATTCTCCTTTGCGAAAATCCGAATTACTTCATGAGAATTTGATATAAAGCATCGGCATCCCGGTACAGTGTATCGAGATCGCCGTTGTTTTCGATGATATAGCCGCATTTTGCGCGGTAGAAGCTGTCCGGCGGCTGCGCGTCGATGCGCGCGCGGGCGGCCTCCTCCGGGAGATGGTCGCGCTCGATGATGCGCGAAACGCGCGTGTCATGCGGCGCGAGCACAGCGATGACCGCATCGCAGAAATCGTCCGCGCCCGCCTCGAACAGCGTCGGCGCGTCGTACAGCACGACAGGGCAGGCGCTCTGCGCACGGATGGCCGCGAGCGACGCCGCACGGATATAAGGCGTAGTGATACGGTTAAGCTCCGCGAGCTTTTCCGGGTCGGAAAACACGATCTTCGCGAGCTTCGGCCGGTCGAGCGCACCGTTTTCGTCAGTCACGCCGCCGAACGCCGCGTCCAGTGCGTCCAGCATTTCGCGGTTTTCCGCACAGAGTCCACGGTAGACCGCGTCCGCGTCCACCCAGCCTGCACCGAGCGAGCGCATCCGCGCCGCAACCGTGCCCTTTCCCGTACCGCTGCCGCCGGTCAAGCCGATGATTTTCATTTGGTTCACTTCCTATTCATCGCGAAAAAAATCAGAATCGAGCCGTTTAACAACGTACTGTGTTTCAACAGAAACGCCGACATTATGTTCGATCATCAGTTTTGCCAAACGAATACCATCTACCAAAACAATATTATTCCGGCTTTGCGCATATTCTATCGCATCGTCCGAAAAACGTGCCGTAGTAATGAACAGACCATGCACGGTTCCATTCGGTAATGCACCATAAAATTTCTGCAATTCCGGACGTCCAACGGCGGTATTTAAATCCCATCGTTTCGCCTGGATGTAAATTTTATCAAATCCCAATTTATCCTGACGAATGACACCGTCTATCCCGCCATCGCGTGATTGATGGTTCGTTTTACTCAATTCCAGCTCCGAAACGCCGTAGCCCATTTTTTCCAGAAGATGAGATACCAGCCATTCAAAAACTCGGCATACATCTCATCATACTTCGGAACGGCCATCGTTACACCTCAACAACCGAGAACCCCGCTGCTTTCTTAATCCGGTTTGCGACGGCGAGGCCGAGTCCTTCGTCCGAGGGGCACTGCGCCCAGATCTGCCGCACGTCGGTATCGTCGAACGCGCGCAGACGGTCGAACACCTCGCGCGCCTGTGTGCCGAGGTCGTTCTCCGAGCCGAAGCATTCGACCACGCAGCCAGGGAAGCAGTCCCGGTATTCGTCGAAGCACATCACGCCGGTCTTTTCGCCAATATGCTGCGCGATATACGCTGCGGTCTGTGCCGGGTCGCCGCGCACGACCGTTACCGGCGCTTTCGGCGCGTAATGGCGGTATTTCATGCCCGGAGCGGACACCTTTACGTCGTCTCCGATCTTCTCGTACAGTGCGCGGTCCACATCGACCTCGCCGAGCACCGAGCGCAGCTGTTCGAGCGTGATGCCGCCCGGACGCAGCAGGCGCGGCCGCTCGAGTGCGAGCGTGATGACCGTGCTCTCCACGCCGACGCCGCACGCGCCGCCGTCCAGCACCGCCGCGATCTTGCCGTCCATGTCGCGCATGACGTGCGCGGCCGTCGTGGTCGAGGGGCGGCCCGAGGTATTCGCGGAGGGTGCGGCGAGCGGTACGCCGCTCTCGCGGATGAGTGCGCGCGCCATCGGGTGCGACGGCAGGCGGATGCCGACCGTATCAAGGCCGCACGAGACCTCGTCCGGGATGCAGCCGCCCTTGGGTACGATCATGGTCATCGGGCCGGGCCAGAACGCCTCGGCGAGCTGTTTTGCCTGCGGCGGCACGCTCGGGCACAGGTCATAGATCTGGTCGAAATCCGCGATGTGCACGATGAGCGGATTGTCCTGCGGGCGGCCCTTGGCGAGGAATATCTTCTTCACCGCATCGCCGTCCAGCGCGTTCGCCGCAAGGCCGTACACGGTCTCGGTCGGCATGCCGACCACTTCGCCCGCCCGCAGCAGCGCGCCGGCCTGCCGCAGCGCTCCATCGTCCCTTATGGGATCCAGTAACAGGGTTTTCAAGTATGTTTCTTCCCTTCTATATCCACGTTTCCATGCGTGATCAACATATTCCAGTTTTTATTATACATGCGTCCCATGGGGAAAGTCAAAGGGGACGCCGGATTATTTGGCAAGCGCCGTTTGCACGCAAATTTTCTGTCC
>OLSF01000313.1_pt1 | contig 50359 bp, 44 predicted proteins | sample 1672301 | NCBI WGS metagenome assembly OLSF01 (sample SAMEA3136669, study PRJEB25190) | human gut metagenome | biome: human gut; feature: human-associated habitat; material: faeces | place: Austria | collected 2013
TTTTTTCAGAAATAACTTCTATATCATATCTTCATAAAGACAGATCAGCTCACGATAAACCTGAACACACCGCTCAATATCCGCAATTTCAACATACTCATCCGGTTTATGAGCCTGTGCAAGATTTCCCGGCCCATAAGACATACAATTCGGATTTCCCAAAAGACCTGCCACAACTGCTGTGTCTGTATAACCCGTGAACGCTGACACAACCGGATCTTTTCCAGTAACTTTTTTCACTGATTCAGATAAAGCTTTCATAAGACCTGACTCCATGTGTGTCTCCACCGGTGGTCTGTCACCTGTAATCTTATAAGAACCCTTTACACCCGGAACTGCATTTTCCCCAATTTCAATTGCTTTTCGAACAATCTTTTCTGCCTCTTGTGTATTCATCGGCGGAACAAGACGCATATCTATCGTCACCATGCTGTGATCTGATACTACATATGGACTGTATCCTCCGGAAATCTGTCCAAATGTAACCGTAGACTTTCCAAGTTCTTCATGTGTCGGTACTTTTCCCATCGCTTTTCGGATCTCTGCGATCATAAATGCGATTCCGGCGATTGCATCTGCCCCCTTCTCCGGCATACTCGCATGTGCAGTAATACCTTCCACATTAAGTTCAAACCAGGTTCTCCCTTTGTGAGCCATCTGAATCATTCCGGAAGTCGGTTCCATATCAAGAACCCAGTCTTCCTTCTGAATCCATCCTTGTTGCACTGCTGCTTCTGACCCTTTCATATCTGCTTCCTCGTCTACTGTTCCGATAAAGACTAATGTTCCCGGAAGTTTTTCTATATCCTCAGCATTCTCTTTCTGTGATTTTGCCACCTCCGCAAATGCTGTCAACGCACTTGCAAGTCCTGACTTCATATCACAAGCTCCTCGTCCCCAGATTTTCCCATTTGAAACTTCTGCGCCGAATGCATTTTTTGTCCATCCTTCGCCCTTAACAACCGTATCCATGTGACAGATAAATACCAGTGCCGGATGCGCTTTCGCACCTTTCACAACACCTTTTACAATTTTTCTTCCCGGCTCTACTTCGTAAGCCTCTGTATCTGCTCCACTCTCTTTCAAATAGTCGCAGATATATTCACCAATCTCGGTTTCCCAGCTTCCTGGATCCGTACTTTCTATCTTAATCAGCTCTCTCGTCAACTCAACTGCATCCATTTCTAACGCCTCTTTCGCAAAAAGACCGCAGAAGCATATCATCTTCTGCGGTCGGAATAAACTTATATTCAGGAAAATTATTTAAGAGTAACCTCTGCTCCCTGCTCTTCAAGTTTAGTTTTGATTTCCTCAGCCTCTGCTTTAGAAACTGCCTCTTTAACTACCTTCGGAGCTCCGTCTACAAGCTCTTTAGCTTCTTTAAGTCCAAGACCTGTGATCTCACGAACAGCCTTGATAACTTTTACTTTAGATGCTCCAGCGGATGTAAGCTCTACGTCGAACTCATCTTTCTCTGCTGCTCCTGCACCCTCAGCTGCTGCTGCAACTACAACGCCTGCTGCTGCAGATACGCCGAACTCTTCTTCACAAGCTTTAACAAGCTCGTTTAACTCTAATACTGATAACTCTTTGATCGCTTCGATCATTTCAGCTGTTGTCAATTTAGCCATTTTAAATATCCTCCATTTTTCTTTTCATTCTTAATTAATTAGATGAGCATCTGCTCATATATGCTGTCTGTATCCAGATCAGCTGACGCATATTACTCTGCGTCTGTTGCTGTCTCCTCTGCTGCTTCTGCTGGAGCCGCTTCTCCACCCTGCTCTGCGATCTGTTTGATAACACGAGCAAAGTTTGTGATAGGTGACTGTAAGCTTCCAAGCAACTTGGAAAGCAGTTCGTCTCTTGAAGGGATCTTAGCAAGTTCAGAAATACCTGCTACATCATATGCTGTTCCTTCAACTACACCACCCTTAAGTTCAAGTGCCGGAGCATCCTGTGCAAATTTGTAAAGGATTCTTGCCGGTGCTGTTGCGTCATCTTTAGAAATAGCAATAGCGCTTGGTCCTTCCAGGCAGTCATCAAGGGCTGCAAATTCAGTACCCTCGAAAGCTCTCTTCATCATTGTGTTCTTGTAAACTTTGTAGATCACACCAGCTTCTCTAAGCTGTTTACGAAGCTCTGTATCCTGAGCAACTGTAAGTCCACGGTAGTCAACGAGAACTACTGACTGAGCGTCTTTAATCTCTTCTGCAATCTTGTCAACGATTGGCTGTTTTACTTCAACCTTTGCCACTTTTCGGTACACCTCCTTATATTATTCGTGTACTGCCAAAGTTCTCAGCAGAAATTCTGCTGAAACTTAAAAAGCTTTCGTATCCAAAGACACGAAAGCACATAAATTCATACAGATGTAAAAATTCATTCTTCCTCGGTAGGCGTTCACTACTTACGCTTTTCAGCACCTACTGTCTTCGGCAGTTGCTAGTGTATATTAACACATGGTTCCCTGGCTGTCAAGCATTTTTTCTTGTTTTCTGTTATTTTTTGTTGTTTTCTTTTTGTTTTTCATGATGTTCCGCTATATTGTCCTTCCGTACAATATAGCAGGAGACAAGGATTCAGTGGAATATTCATTCTTCCATTTACCGGATAAGGAAACTATCTTTATCCGGGAGCAAAAAAGAGACTGTACGTCGGAGAATCTCCGGCATACAGCCTCTTTCTTATAAACTGTCTTTGAAGACCGTTATTTTATTATGCAAGCTTCATTGGATTAACCTTTACGCCAGGTCCCATTGTAGATGTAAGAGTTACACTCTTCAGGTACTGACCTTTAACAGCGGCTGGTCTAACCTTGTTAATTGCATCGATAAGCGTCTGGAAGTTGTCCGCTAACTGCTCCTCTGTAAAGGATGCTTTTCCAACCGGAACATGGATAATGTTTGTCTTGTCCAGTCTGTACTCAATCTTACCAGCTTTGATATCGTTGATAGCTTTTGTAACGTCCATTGTTACTGTACCAGCCTTCGGGTTTGGCATAAGACCCTTAGGTCCGAGTACACGTCCAAGACGTCCAACAACACCCATCATGTCTGGTGTAGCAACTACAACGTCGAAGTCAAGCCATCCCTCGTTCTGAATCTTCGGGATCAGTTCGTCTCCTCCAACGAAGTCAGCACCTGCTGCTTTTGCTTCCTCAGCCTTAGCGTCCTTAGCGAACACAAGGATGCGAACCTTCTTACCTGTTCCGTGTGGAAGAACTACAGCACCACGGATCTGCTGATCAGCGTGACGTCCGTCACAACCTGTTCTGATATGAGCCTCGATTGTCTCGTCAAACTTTGCTGTTGCTGCTTTTTTCACTAATGCTACCGCTTCTTCTTTTTCGTAGAGGTTTCCTCTCTCGATCAGTTTTGCAGCTTCGATATATTTCTTTCCTCGTTTCATTTTACAATAACCTCCTTGTGGTATTTGCGGGAACGTGCCCCTCCCACTTCTTTCAAATCACTTGATGTTTGTTTCAATGCATCACGGATGTTTACATTCTGCCCTTCAAAACCGATTCATCCTCACCGCGCTTTGAATATGCAGACGAAACTCTGTGCCTACTCTTCTACTACTACACCCATAGAACGGCATGTTCCTGCTACCATACTCATAGCAGACTCAACTGTTGCCGCATTAAGATCCGGCATTTTCAGTTCCGCGATCTCCTGAAGCTGAGCTTTTGTGATCGTCGCAACTTTATTTTTGTTCGGTACGCCTGATCCGGACTGGATCTTGCAAGCTTTTTTAATCAAAACTGCTGCCGGCGGTGTCTTTGTAACGAAGCTGAAACTTCTGTCATTGTATACTGTGATGACAACCGGAATGATCAGATCGCCCTGATCTGCTGTTCTTGCGTTGAACTGTTTTGTAAATTCAACGATGTTAACGCCATGCTGTCCAAGAGCAGGTCCAACTGGAGGAGCAGGTGTAGCCTTGCCAGCAGGAATCTGCAATTTGATATATCCTTCTACTTTCTTTGCCATTTGGAATTGCCTCCTTAATCCAATGTTTCAGGCATAATCTCATGCCTGCGCACAGATCCTGGTCTGTGCTTTAATTGTTAAGTTTTACATCTGCGAAACTTATTTCTACCGGCGTCTCGCGGCCGAACAATTCAACATTGATCGTCACACTCTGCTTTCCGTGATTCATCGCCTGGATCACTCCGATAGTGTCTTTCCAGACACCTCCGGTAACCACAACGGTGTCTCCCTCTGTAAAGTCAACTTCAATGTTCTCTTTCTTGATTCCCAAAGGTTTCATTTCCATATCGGTAAGCGGAACCGGCTTGCTTCCCGGACCAACAAATCCGGTAACACCACGGGTATTTCTGACAACATACCATGTGTCGTCATTCATAACCATATTGATAAGAACGTATCCCGGAAACATTTTCTTTGATACGGATTTTTTTGCGCCATTTTTCATTTCGACAACATCCTGCATCGGAACGCGGACCTCTAAGATCTGATCTTCCAGATGTCTGTTTTCAATTGTCTTGTCAATGTTCGCTTTTACCTTATTCTCATATCCTGAGTAGGTATGAACAACATACCAGTGTGCCTCTGCCATAAATCACTCTGCCTCCATTAAAAATTAAAACCAACAAGGAAATCAACGCCATACTGAATTGCGAAATCCAAAAGCGCGATGATAAGACCTAATACAACGGATACAGCAATAACCGCTGTGGTCTGTCTTACAAGTGATTGTTTCTCCGGCCAAATAATCTTTTTGAATTCAGCCGAAAGACCGGTAAACCAGCTCTCTTTTGGAGCCTTGTCTAACTTCTCGGTTTCTCCCATTTTTTCACTCCTTTGCCACGCGCGTCTTATTTGGTTTCTTTGTGTAACGTATGGGTCTTGCAGAATCTGCAATACTTTTTGGTTTCCATCCTGTCAGGATGAGCTTTTTTGTCTTTTGTCATGTTGTAGTTACGGTTTTTGCATTCCGTACATGCCAATGTTATTTTTGTGCGCACAACTTCCACCTCCATTAAAATTCTTTGTGCTTTTTTCTGCCCCGGTCTCCGTAGTGAGACGTTTTTTAAGGATCAGCGACAGTCCTTAAAAAAAGGCATAAAAAAAAGACCTACTTCCATCGCCTGTCTACTATATCATATCCACTTGTTTCCGTCAATCTTTTTTTGTATATTATACCCTTTTAAACCTTTTTGATTATTTTTTCCTATTTCACATTTTTTTCTCAAATGGTATAATATTTTTATATAGTTAGACCGAAATACTTTTAAAGAATCTTTAAAAATATAATTAAAATCCCCACATTTATCATGCCAGGCGGCAAGGATGCTGTCCTATAACCTGATAAATGTATATATTTCATGGAAGAAAGGAGGGGTTTTCTTGGCTGCTATTGACAGTGCCTATCATTATTATTTAAGCACTTATGGCACTTCGAAGGTATCGCGTTATGATACCCATAAGAAGAGTCAGCTTCGTGCTGTCTATAATCAGATTGTAAAAACAAATAAAGATACTCCTCTGTATAAAATTCCAGATTCCACGGATGTGAAAAAATTTGCGATTGACCTGAAAGAACATACCCGTTCGATCCAGAATGTAATCGCTGCCCTTTCTGACAACGACGAGGGGATTGAAAATGTATTCAACAAAAAAGTTGCAAAGTCTTCCGACGAATCTTCTGTCAATGTTACCTACATTGGTGAGGATCAGAGTCTCGATAATTCTTTGCATTTTGATGTGGAGGTAAAACAGCTTGCAGCCCCACAGATCAATGTCGGAAAGTTTCTTTACCCTGATGAATGCGATTTCAAAACAGGTACTTACACATTCGATATATCAACTGATTTAAGTTCATATGAGTTTCAGTATACCGTAAGCAGAAATGATGACAACCAGCATATTCTTGAAAAGCTTGCACGCCTGGTCAATTCTTCAGGTGCCGGGATTCATGCCGATCTTGCCAAAAATGCCAGTAACAAGATTGCCCTGCGTTTAACTTCAAGTCAGACCGGTCTTGCAGACGGTCAGTCCTATCTGTTTGAAGTTACCCCAAGTTCCGATCATGCATCCGAAAAAGCAATGCAGACACTCGGTATTGATTGTGTTACCCAGACAGCAAGTAATTCTTCTTTCTTATTAAACGGTACGGAGCATGCATCTCTGTCAAATACTTTTACTGTCAACAATGCTTTTGAACTGACACTGAATAAACCAAGCTCCCAGGCAAACCCTGTACAGATCGGCTTTAAAACAACAGCTGACTCCATTGTAGACAATGTCCAGTCTCTGGTAAATGTATACAACAATCTGATCCAGTTAAGCTATCGCTATGACAGCACACAGGAAGCAGATAAACTGCGGCGCGATTTTACACAGGTGGTAAAACCTTATTACAATGAATTTGAGTCGTATGGATTAAAACTTTCAGATGACGGTGCCATCAAGGTCGATACACATCTTTTGACGGATGCAGTCACTTCCACGGATGCAAAAGAATGCTTTGCAACATTAAATAAGTTTAAAAACGATCTCGGGACGACCGCCGGAACCGTCTCTGTTGACCCGTTAAATTATGCAAGCAAAACGATGATCACTTACAAAAAACCAGGTCATAAGAATTTTTCCTGCCCTTACCTGACCTCCGTTTATTCCGGAATGATGTTAGACAGATATTGCTAAACGGACACTTACAGATTTTCTGTAGTGTCCGTTTAATATTCCAATATCCCAGATGCAACTTCAGATTATGCATCTTTCGCACTGATCATGTACTATATATCATTTTCCTGATTTTCATTTTCTTCTATAATATCCAGCATCGTATTTATTCTCTCTATATAATTGTGATGCTCCCTTACTTTTCGATAACCATTTTCTGCGATTGCCAGACGTTCTTCCTCATGTGCCAGATAATATTCTGCTTTTTCACAAAGATCATTGATTCCGTCAAAGCATACCAGGTCTTCCCCCTCTTTAAAATAATATGGTATTTCCGCCTGATAATTTGTCATCAGAAAGCCTCCTGCCCCAAGCACATCCCATACCCTGAGTGGTATGCCGCTCTTGATATTCGGAATCGTAAAATTCAGATTAATCTTTGACATACGAAAAACCTGCGGCAGCTCACTCCAGTAATCAACCGAACCACAGTACTGAATCCGCAGCATATCACTTACATCACTGTTACTGTACACATTGACATGATAACGTTTTGACAGTTCGATCAATGCACGTCTGCGCTCCACTTCCGCAATTTTAAATCCAAGTACGGTCGTCTGAAAGATCAGTCCAAGATCCGAAAACGACCCTTCTGATTTTTCCAGTTCAAAATATTCCTGAAGTTTTTCCAGTATATCCGTGGTCAGCATGGTTTCCACAATATTTGCGCCACTGATATTTAACTGTGCCTCGATCACTGCGTCAAAATACCCCCGTAGATATTCTGGCAGCCTGCTTTTTATCTTATCATAAGAATTTCTTTCATAAAGGCTTCCAACAAATGCGATATCCCCTTTGTATTTCTGTATTTCCGGCGAATTTGCAATCACCATATCCATCCGGTTTGTATCTACCGCAAGCGGAAGATACCAGATATGCTCTACTCCCATCTCCCGAAATTCCAGATAATTTGTCTTGTCAAAGGTAAATATATAATTGCAGGGATGAAAAATGGATTCGTGATACATACTGATCAGCGGATTGTCACAGCTCCACGATACATATTTTATTCCCATCTTCTGACAGACATTCGAAATCAGTGCAAAATAATTGACCGTAAATACCATATCATAATGCGTTTCCTGTATTTTGTGCTCAATTATTTTTTCAAATTCCGGATCAATATCATAATTGCCAAGATGCTGTTCGATATTATCCACCGTATGCCCCAGCAATAAAAAAGTCTGCTCTATGTCTCTGTAATTATAAGCTTTCCAGCGATACATCAATATGTGCATAATACTCTCCATTCTTGCGCTGCTTTTAAGCGCATCACGAGTTTGTGTGAAGCACAAATCTTGCGTGTGAAAAATGTATTTTTCACACTAATCTCCATTCCTGTGCCGTGTCAGCCAAAATAACTTTTTCATCTGTATGTAAAACCTGTTGCAGGGAGGGAATGAGAACCTCCGGCTCTACATCCAGGCTTCCCGGATCCATTCCGCTCTGCTTTTCCACGTATGATGTTCTTTTGCTGCCTGATATCCACAGTCTGCCATCCTTTGTGTGGACTGCATGTGTCCGAACAGATCAAATACACGTTCCGGCAGGGTACGGTTCTCATTTCTTGAAAACATCACAAGCTCTTTTCCATCCGTAAATTCTCTTCGCAGATAGGTGGAATCGTCCGTCACCACTGCTGCTCCGGCAAGCATTCCGTTAAAAATACGGTCATGTGCCCCGGCTTTGAACCAAGTCATTGTATTTAAGACGATCTTGCTGTCGTTCATCAAAGGCAGAATCTCCGGTGCAAGTACTTTTCCACCATACACCAGATACGGATTGTCACTCCACTCACACTGATCCCAGCCTGTTCCATATGCCGTTACCCGTATTCCGTTTTCCACCAGAATACGGACAGCCTGTTCACGGAAAAATGACGTGGCATACGAGTCAATAAAACGCATCTGCACGATGATCTCATGAATACGCTGTTCTGAAATATCATTCCGCTTATATTTTAAATATTCTTCTATCACATCCTCTGTTGTCCGGTCAGGATGATGCACCAGTTCTGACAGCACAGCCTGTGCCATCTCCTCTCCATCGACTTCCGGGATGGATGACAAATCCGGTATCATCTTCGCAACTGTGTAGATCGGCAATGCCCCGGCATATAAAACATCAATTCCACGCTCCGCAAGCGGCTTATGCCTGCTGCCAAGTTCCACCCCGGCATGTGGCAGAAAATCCGTATACCGGATATTTTTAAAATATCTGCGGATATACCGGACATGGTTGCGGTCCGTGCACAACACAATAGATGTTGCCGGTGCATTCTGCAGTGGTTTTTCATAGTGAAACGGATGATCCATCAGGATATTGATATATGGAATATTGTAAGTTTCCCAGAGATTTGGCTCTTCTTCCGCAGAACCTGCTCTTTTTGATCCTGCTGTACTTTGGAAAATGTCCTGCTTCAAAAGCATCCCTGTTCCGGTCATGCCTGCCGGAAGTGACAGATTATATCCCAGGTTATTAAACGTCACACAGAAAAACCTCTGATCTTTTTTTGTACCTTCTTCGATGCATTCGATCAATGCCTGCTTACTCTCCTCTTCCAAACGGGCATCATAAGTAAATGAGGCATACCCCATGGTCTCAAACGCATTTTTCAGTTCCTGTGTAAATAAGTCAAGGGTATCGTAGATGCCGGTGATGTAGATGATGGTTGTTTGCATGGTGGTCTCCTGTTATAACTTGATTCTTTCTATCCTGCAGCTATGTCTTTTATAATCGTCCTTTACAGAATCTGTATTGTCATAATTAATGCCAACCAGGATCACTTGTCCATGATAATCTTTCAGGCTCTGCATGTACTGCTTCTTTTTTATCTGTGCAATCACTGCATCTGAGGATTTATCCCATTTTAATTCCACCACGATCGCCGGCACATCTCTAAACTTTCTCGGAACAAACACGATATCTGCAAATCCCTTTCCCCCGGCGAGTTCCCGATACATCACATAATCTTTTCTTGCAGCATAATATGCCAGCGAAAGCACACATGACATAGAGTTTTCATCATTATACTTTAAAATGGATATATTTTCCTGATGCACCTGCTCGATCATTTCCGCAACATATTCTTCTTTTCCATCTATAGTTGCCTGAAGCAGTGTTTCAGAATTACGAATCGCATCCATGACCGGTTCCCATCCGCCATCCTCTATGCAGTTAATAAACTCTTTCTGCACCTCCTGGTTTGGAATAGAAACAGTCTTGTTCTCAAAATCGTAGGTCAGGTATCCCAAATGCACTAAAAGCGTAAATACATCATCTACGCTCGCAAATGTGGACATATCATTCTGAAACTTATCCGAATTAATCCTTATATGGCTGCCTGATATAAGCTGTGTGATTAACGCCTTCAAGTGATACATGTCCATCTGGATATATTTTTTTAGTGCCTCATAGGTCTCCGTCTTCGTCCAATAACTGTCAAAATCATGTCCCAGCAATGACATGACTACTGATCTTGGATTATAGATCTGAATGCCCTTTAAATCATATCCATCGTACCACTGTTTCATCCTGTCATAAGGCATACCATATGACACACACAGACTTTGAACTTCCTCTTCCGTAAACCCGGTAAATTCAGCAAGTTCACGCTGATTGGTCATGGAATATTCGTCAAACATATTAAGTGCAGAATGCTCGCCATATTTTTTGATTGGCAGTATTCCTGTCATATAAGCCAGTGCAATATATGGTTTATCTTTCATCCACAGGCGCAGGAAATCCAGATATTTTTTCTGCGCTTCATCATCCCCCGGATACTTTCGAAATATGCAATCCCACTCGTCGATAATGATGATAAATTTCTGTTTTTTCTGACTATAGATGTTCTCCAATACATCAATAAGATCCTCCCAGTCAAAACAGTCTACATCTCCGTATTCCCGCCTGATATCCCACAAAAGCCTCTTTTGCAGGTAATCGATCATTCCGTCCACTGTCTGTGCACGGTTAAGAAAGTCAAGCATATTGACATGAAGGACATTATATTTATTCAGATTTGCCTCAAAACTTTCATCCTGTGCAATCTTATAATCCGCAAACATGTTTTTCGAATCACATCCCTTGCTATAATAAGCTACAAGCATATTTGCAGTCATAGATTTTCCAAAACGGCGAGGTCTGCTTACGCATATATTCTGATGTTCGGTATTCAGATTCTGATTCATTTCAGAAATCAACATGGTTTTATCCACATATATCTTGGAATTAAGTGCTTTCTGAAATTCTTCATTTCCCGGATTTAAATATATTCCCATTCTAATCTCCATTCTGCATTTGAAAAATTATATTTTTCACTCTGTTTCTCCAATAAGCTGACTATAACAAATTTAACTGTTTATCAATTTTAAACGTTTTTTTGCCGGCTCATAATTACCGCACTTCTGATAATAATACTTTGCCTCACTGATTTTCCCCAGGCATTCATAAATAACTCCAACATTATAATAAGCTGCATAGGAATTTACTCCCGCCATCCTGCAGTCCCGGTGTTTGGCCGCTTTCAAAAATTCTCCAACTGCTGCATCAAACATAGCGTTGTTCATATAAATGAGTCCCATCAGGAACTGAAAATCCGCACTATTTCCAAATTCTTCATAAATATTTTCAAAGAAAAGTGCTTCCCCGGCACGCCCACTGTTGATCAGTGCATAGCCATAGGTTTCCACCATATCGATGACATATTCTAACTTTGGTTCAAGGTCATAACTGAGTCCATGGCCGAACCAGAAGCATGCCTCGTTATAATCTTCTGCCATGTAATAGCTTTTTCCAAGCTGATACAATAAATACGGGATCTGCTGCTCTTTTTTTGCATCCGTAATTTCAGATTTCTGCTCTGCATCCGTATCCTGCTTTGCGATATTCTGTTCTAACTGCGTGGCATGCACTTCAGCATCCCACCCTAATTTTTTTAATTCCTGCCCCAACAGTCTTATGTTGCGCAGCGCCTTTTTCTTTTTTTCTTCCTTCGGAAGATCATAACCTGTATGACCGATCACGACCGGTGCTTCGTATGTACGATATTCCTTTTCGTCACAGGCAGTTACCTGCTCATGGATTCTTCCCGTGTAATGAAAACTTTCTTTTGCAAAAATGCGGTTGATCCACTCTTTATTTTCCTGCTTTCCATCTTTTCCGGAAATAATATTGATTCTCCGGATCCTGCCAACCTCACCTGGATGTTCGGCAATCATTTTCTCTAACTGTACCCGATCAATCTGCTGTAAATATTCATCGCTGTCAATGACCATCACATACGGATGTGCTGCTTTTGAAACCGCAAAATTCTTTGCTGCCGAAAAATCATCGCACCATGGGAAATCATAGATATTTTCCGTATATTCTGCGGCGATTTTTTTTGTCTGATCTGTCGATCCAGTATCCGCTACGATCAGCTCAAATCCGGTGTTCTGGAAAGATTTAAGGCAGCGCGCTATATTGTGTTCTTCATTTTTGGTGATGATACAGACTGATAACATGTGGTTGTTCTCCTGTGTGCCGATCGCTATATTGGTGGGCATATTCACTCCTCCCTGTCTGTCCCAATCAAAACTTTTTTGCCTTCAAATGCAAATCCATAATGATATATCTGTTCCTTTCTGATTCCTTTATCAAGCAGGTCTGCATCGTATTTTTTCTCACAGATCTGCTTTAAGGCAGACAGAACTGTCTCTTGAATACTTTTTTCCTTTCGTGGATTTCGAACTTTGAATTCTAAAATAACTGCTTTGCATTCCTTTGAATTTTTCGGTTCTAACATTACATCATATCTGCCAAACCCACTTTCGCGGTTGGATTTAAGGTGATATCTATCCCGCAGGTCAACAAGCAGACCTAATACAAAGCCATGATAAAAACGCTCAGGCTCTGCCCCGGATGCCCTTTCTCCGGTGTCGAAATAACTAAATGTCTGTATAGCAATTCGATTCATGTATTCATTCATCGCATCCACATCATCAAGTAACATCGCCTTTACAAAATCATTGTAATCTGGTTGTACAGGAGCGAACCAGTCATGTACCATACCCTGAAACATTAACTTTACTTCCAGATTCGTCAACGCAAGCTGGTATTTCGGCATCTTCCCCTCCTCAATATCCTGATACGTTTCATAAGATAATACTTTCAAATATCCACTCGCCAGCAAAAGACTCCAAACCGCTTTTTCATTTCCATTTAGTTGATTGTATACAATCTGCTCATCAATTTCTGACCAGATGCATTCTCCGCATAATAATTTTTCAAATTTTTCCTTAATTGTACGGTTTCCTTCCTGAATCAATTTTCCTACCAGACTATTCGCACTTGTATTTGCCCAAAATGTTTTGTATAACTGTGTATCGAGATAATTTAAAATTGACCATGGATTATAAATATCTTTGTGCTCCCCAAAAATGAAACCATCGTACCATCTTTTTACTTCCTTTTTTTCTTTCTCAAGACCATACTGTTCCAATGCATCAAAGACTTCCTTCTCTGTAAAACCAAATACAGAAGCATATTCATTTGATGTAGTCGTAACTATCTTTAAGTTATTCAAATCTGAAAAAACGGACTCCTTACTTACTCTTGTGATTCCCGTCATAATTCCACGTTCCAGTGCCGGATTCGTTTTAAATGTCGAATTAAACAGGCTTCGGGTGAATGCGACAAGTTCATCCCAGTAACCATCCACAAATGCTTCCTGCATGGGTGTATCATATTCGTCTAACAAAATGATAACTTTTTTTCCATAATATCTATACAGAAAATCTGATAACTGATATAAAGAAGATGTCGCATCCGTCTCTTTTATATTTTCCTCCAACATACGCTCATAATATGCTCTGTCGGCATCTGTAAGCTTTTCACTGTCTTTAATATAACAAAACTTTATATATATGTTTCTTAACACCTCACACATCTTTTGTTTTGTTTTCTCATAATCTCTCTCTTTAATCCGCGCAAATGACAGACTGATGACAGGATAAGTTCCCTGCAGCTCACGGTATTTTTCTTCTTTCCAGATCGCCAGATGTTCAAACAAATCTGACCTGCCGGCATAGTCTATGGAAAAGAACTGCTCCACCATACTCATTGTAAGTGTCTTTCCAAAACGACGCGGACGGGTGATCAAAGTCGCACTGTCCCCGCAATCCCACCATTCTTTAATAAAAGGCGTTTTATCTATATAAAAATAGTTTCCCTGGATGATTGTGGAAAAATCCTGTATACCGATCGCTATATTTCCAGACATTATGACCTCCCTGCTTTTCAGACTGATATTGTGCGTTCCTTTTTGTTGTGATAAATTAATAATATACCATTTTTGTTTATTATACCATATGTAACCTTTTTACCAGGAGAATTTCGATCTATGAAAAAAGTAAGTGTCATCATCCCATGTTTTAATGCAACAAAATATCTTCCGAAATGCTTTATGTCACTTGTACAGCAGACAATCGGAATTGACCAGATCGAACTGATCTTTGTAGACGATGCATCCACAGATGAGGATGCTACCTGGAACATGCTGCAGGAATTTGAACGCGCCTATCCGGAAAGCATTATGATCTTAAAACTTGAGGAAAATATGCGCCAGGGCGGTGCAAGAAATGTTGCCCTGCAGTATGCAACGGGTGAATATATTGCATTTGTTGACGCTGATGACTTTGTCGCTGAGAATTTTCTGTTGGAAACTTATGAAAAAGCCAAAGAATCGGATGCTGATATCATCCAGTTTGAATATTTTTATTATACAGACCGTCTGGGTGCCGTGGACTCCGGTCGGAACATTATGCCGGAAGTGATTGAAATTTCTTCTGTCAATGACCGAAAAGAATTTTTGATCTCAGAGAAAATTACCTATGGCTGCTGGAATAAACTTTACCGTCACGATCTTTTAAAAACTGCTCATACCGCTTATGCAGAGCATGTTATTTACGAAGAACCGCTCTTTGTATATCCGCTTTTATATTTTGCAAATAAAATCGTAATCTTAAACGATGCCTACTATTATTACAGACAAAATGATTCTGGAACCATGCGAAATGATATGAGACAGGAAGAAACCCTAAAAATGCATGCCGATGTCCAACTTGCCGTCTGGAATTTTATGAAGAATACGCCGTTTTTCCAGGAATACTATGATGAAATCAAACTATATTTTCTCCATACCTATCTGTATGAGACACTGTATTTTGCAAAACTCCGGGATTTTAAACCCTCCTATTCTTTCTACAAAGAATTAGAAAAAACGGTGTTCACAGAGGTGCCGGATTATTCTCAGTCTGTGTACAGTGCTCTGATTCCGAAGCAGCTGGAGCTGTATCGGATGATTGAGGAGGGGATGACGGAGGAGAAGTTCGGGGGGTATTGTGAGCGGCTGTGAGCCGCTCCCGGTTACTCATGATGATTTGTTATCTCAATTGTAAGTCCTCAATTTTCTACTGATGATCAACTGAATATTGATATCCTCTTCCAGCTTGAAATGCATCTTCAATCTGATTTGAATATGAACCCTCTCAAGAAATTTACCTTAAACTTCATCAACCAATGTAATAATATCTTTAATTGACATCAGTCTGTCATCCACTTCCTTTGCTCTATGATATCTTAAAATATCTGTTGCAGTCTGCTGCATCGCTGGAAAGGCACTTCTTGTAAGCTGATTCGCATATATTACAATATTAATTCCATGCTGTTGTAGTTCACTTTCATATGTCTCATTATAAGAGGTCGGCACAACGACCAGAGGAGTAATTTTATCTTTTTCACGAAATCTGTCACAAAACGCAAATATTTCATCAGGAGTTTTTTTTCTACTGTGAATCATAATGCCGTCTGCCCCTGCGTCCACATATGCAAATGCTCTCACAAGTGCATCCTCTAATCCCTTTTCTAAAATAAGGCTCTCAATCCGTGCAATAATCATAAAATCTTTTGTACGCTGCGCACGTTTCCCCGCTCTGATTTTTGCAGTAAAGTTTTCTATACTATCCTGTGTCTGCTCTACCTCTGTTCCAAACAAAGAGTTTTTCTTGAGTCCCGTCTTATCCTCGATAATAACTGCTGAGACCCCTACACGTTCTAATGTTCTTACGTTGTATACAAAATGCTCAATCATACCACCAGTATCCCCATCTAATATGATTGGCTTCGTTGTAACCTCCAACACGTCATCCACCGTACGAAGTCTGGAAGACATGTCTACCAGTTCAATATCAGGTTTTCCTTTCGCTGTCGAATCACACAGACTTGATAACCACATTGCATCAAATTGATCAATCTCACCGTTATTGGCCACAACTGTCTTTTCCGCTATCAATCCGGTCAGACCACTATGCACTTCCAGTGTCTTTACTATTGGACATAACTGTAATAATTGCCGTAACCGTTTTCTACGATATTCCGGCATAGCAGTCCTTTCTCGCATAACAGCTTCAATATTCCTTACCTGCTCATTATATGTATATGGGATTTCTATTAACTGACCTCCCCATTTTTTCAGATTTTCAATGACATTATCACGGATCACTTCCATTGGATCATTTAGCCAATTATCTCCATGTATAACATAATCCGGTTTTATTCTTTCTAAAATCGAACCATACATTACCTCGTCCTGAACAACCACCTCATCCACTTCCGGTATCTGTTCTAACATTTTTTTTCGTTCTTCAAATGATACCGTCGGAAAGCGGTTATATCGAATCATTGCAGTATCACTCAATACACCTGCAATCAATTTTCCATATTTTTTGCTTCCCGAATAATATTCAGGTGTCCTTCATGTATTACGTCCGTGCAAAAACAAGCATATACTTTTTTCATAAGCCAACCCCATGATATTTCATAAAATTATTTTTATTTTCTTCTGCAGTTTCCTTTGGTCTCCCCAGATCTGCCCTCGATTGCATTGCCACCTTTATCTCAATGAATGTAAGATTCCTTTTCTTTTTTATGTCACTCAACACCTTTGTTAAATCCTGCTGCTTATCCACGCAATACACCCTTTCATACCCAACGGTCCCGGCAATATCTGCATAGCTTAATCCCACACAACCAGTCGGCATTCCCCCTACCGATTCATGTGCGTCATTATTCAGACAAATATGGATCAAATTTTGCGGTTTCTGTTTTGCTATATATGCCATACTTCCCATATGCATAAGCACTGCTCCATCTCCATCCAGACAATACACCCTTTTTTTCTCTAATTTGTGAGCCATTCCAAGTGCGATCATAGATGCATGTCCCATTCCCCCTACCGTCAGGAAATCCTGTGCATGACTCCCTTTTATTCTATCACTCTGCTCATATACTTCTCTTGAAATCTTTCCTGTTGTAGAAATGACGACATCACTTTCATCCAACATTTTTATTATTGCCGCTATTGCATCTTCTCTTACTAAACTATTATTGTTTTTATAATCACTACTGTTATTATTCTGTAGAAAGTCTCTTTTCAAAACAAATGCGAATTGTTTTCCTTCTTTTAACACTTGTGCTGCTCTTTCAAAACTACGCATTATTTCCTGCATAGAAAGTTCCTTTTCCAACACTATATATTCGATTTCCAACACACGCAGTAAGTCTTCCGTTATTTTCCCCATATATTTATGCTGAGGTTCATCTTTCGTTCCTGGCTCACCGCGCCATCCCACTAATAATAACATTGGTATGCCATATACATCTTTATTAGCAAGCGATGTAATTGGATTTACTATATTTCCCAGCCCACTATTCTGCATATAAACGCAGGCTGGTACTCCAGTTGCCAAATAACTCCCAATCGCAATGCCAACAGCTGCCCCTTCATTTACCGGCACATAATGTTCAAATTCATTTTTCCCTGTCCCATTGATATAATCACAAAAAGACTTTAATGCAGAATCAGGCACCCCGGCTAATGTTTTTATTCCTATTTTTTTTATTTGCTCAACAAAATCTGTTACTAACATGTCTTATACCTCGAATCCAGCTGGCTCAATTCCTCCAGTGTATCAACTTCTATTACACTTTCCGGTGATATTTCCTCTACCTGAACCTTTAAACGTTTTAATTCCTGATCAACAATCTCATCCCAAAATAATTTCTCATGTCCTGGTTTCTTATATGATGCTTCAATTGCTTTTTTTATGATTAACGCATCTGACCTTTTCCAATAAGAAATACCTGCCATGTTATATGTGTCTGTACCGCCTTTTCCTACTCTTGTAATATTACCATTTTGCACATCGAATACCCAGTCCGAAGAATAGCCCTCTATCATTTTTCCAAAATAACACGAAGTTGAATATTGTCTCAAAAAATAGTATCATCGGGCACATACAAATCAGCTTCACAAATAAAACAATCTGAACTTCCAAGAATGTCTCTCACTGCATACAATGACGAAATATTGTTTTTTTCAAATATTCTTTATTTTCAACAATCTCTAAGTTATCATATTTTTCTAACAAATAAGAAAATTGTTCTTTTAAATAACCAACAACAACATATATTCTTTTTATTCCCCGCCGTTCTAAAGCGCAAATAACCGTTTCTATCAGAGGTGTTCCCATAACAGGAACAAGTGGCTTAGGAATCTGCTCTGTCAGCGGGCGCATTCTTGTACCTAATCCTGCAGCCATTAAAATAGCTATCTCATCTTTTTCTTTCAACATATTTTAAATATCCGTTCCTCATTTCTGGTAATACACTGGCAAAGAAACTCCCATCTGCTTTAATCCTTCTTCAAATATTTCAAAGAAGTCTTCAATATCAGTTTCGTCAATAGCACCTAACGCACATAAGCGAAATGTCTCCGTATTATTAATTTTACCCGGATAAATGGTAAAACCTCTCTCATAGCAGAAATCATGGATGGCAGAAAAACTCCAGTTTGGATCATCAGGATATTTCACTGCAGCCACCAGTCCCGCCTGCCATTCCTTCTTTATCACATTCTGAAAGCCCAGTCGTTCAAGGCCACTGTACAATGCATCATATACTCTGGTATGGCGCTTCCACTTTTCCTGCTCTCCTTCCGCAAAATACTCTGCTATTGCCTGACGCATTGCATAAACTGTCTGTACTGGCGGCGTAAAGTGCATTTCTCCATGTTTTTCGAAATAGTCATATTGTAAATACAAATTGCAATAATAGGAACGTTTGGGATAATCTTTTGACCTCTCTATTATGCTTTTATTACCAATCACAAATGATACACCTGTCATCGCCATTAATCCTTTTTGCGCAGATGCCATACAGAAGTCAATATTATCCTTCTTAATATCAATCGGCCTCATCGCATATGTCGATGTAGTATCTACCACAAAAACCGCTCCATACCGATGTACAAGTGCTCCGATTTCCCGCACCGGATTTAAGATACCTGTTCCTGTTTCATTATGTGTTGTATATACAAGTGCTATATCGTTATTTTCTTTTAGTACCTGTTCTATCAGCTCTAATGATGGTCTTTCATCTATTGGGAACTCCAGATTAATGAACGGCATTCCATAATATTCACATATCTCTACCGCTCTGGAACTATATGCTCCATTATTAATGATCAGAATTTTCTTCTCTTCCGGCAATAATGAATTTAAACAGACATCCATAGAAATCGTACCCGAACCACAAAACAATACAGATGTATCATCCTGCTCATCTCCATGCACAATTTTAACTAGATCTTTTCGTATCTGCTTCATAATTTCAACAAATTCCTGTTCCCTCGGGCAGATATCCGGCACTACCTGTGCCTGTTTTACTGTATCGGTTGTCGTAGCCGGTCCCGGATTTAACAATATATTTCGTTTCATAGTTCTCTCTCCCATTATACATCAAATCTCAACGCGCCATTTAATAAATACACAGATTTGCTATCTGCCTCATAATAATATCTAAGCATTCCTTTTCAACATCTTCAGCATAAACATTTCTTCCTTCTTTATCTGTAAGACAAATTGAATAATCTCCAATCTCAAATCTTCCATCATATCCAACCGGAATCGGGTTGCAAAAATAAAATCGATAGTTTTCGCTTACCAGTGCCGCTCTATAATAATCTTTTGGATGCAAACTCTCTGTTAACGCCCATCTTCTTCCACTTCCACCAAATATTCTTGGAGTTCGTCCCTCAACCCCCTGTTCACAATATGCTATTCCCGCCATCTTACATAAAATTGCCGTATAATCCAAAGATGACATAACTTCCTCTGTTTCGCCTTTAAGTTGTCCATTTCGAAACATAAATGCTATATTTGTTCTTTCCGGTCCTAAAAACTGCCCATCCTCCGGTATCAAAAATCCTTGTCCATGGTCTGAAAACAATGCCACTATAAGTTCATTTTCTTCATATGTATTCTCCAAATATGAAAATAACATTCCCAAATAACGATCCATATATTGTAACATCTGTTCATATTGAATTTTTTTAGCCATATCATATTTTTGTTTTACAGATGTCTCGCTTCCTTTTTCGCATACGCGATCTTCTATTTTCAAATGCGTCTGCACGCTGGTTGGTAATTCCATTTCATCAGCAACATCATGTAAATCCCCTAACGATACCCACACAAACTGATTAATCTCTTTTAATGCATCTATTTCATTGATAACACCGCCAATCATTTTTTCGACTGAAAACCCTGTGTGTTGCAATTGATAAATAAATCGGTCACATCCCCTTGCGTACCCATATGATGGGATTATTCTCCAATCGCCTGAAAAAGCAGATGTATAGTATCCCGACTCATGAAAATATTCCATCAGTGTTTTAACTGAATTTGGAAGTTTCCAATCAATTTCATTATGAAACATCATATGTTGGGTTGTTGCAAGTCCTGACATAACTCCAGCTATACTCGGATATGTCCATTCCCCAGAACTGTAAGCCTGTTTACAAACCATTCCATTTTTGAAAAATTTTGCAGTATTAGGCATTAGGTATGCAAATTTATCTGCTGTCAGCAATACCTGTGCCAGACCATCAACAAATATACTTAACACCAATCTTTTCTTATTTTTATCACTTTTAATCGGTATTGGATTTCCCCAATAACATATATCCGAAGATATTATTTCCCTGCCGCCTCCGACTCTATAATAATAAAAGCTTTTAATGTCTCGCTGAATAACTGGCATTTTCCCATTATCTGTTTCAAACCAATGGGTAGTATTTTTTTCCACCGCTACTGGAACAATCCATTTTTTCTCTGTATCAGGGAGTTTCAAGTAATTTGCCTCTACAACTTCCTGAAATTCTATTTTCCAGTGCACTGCATCCAGTTCATTTATTACATACATAGGTATATGATACATTCCAACATATTTTTTTACTTCTTCACTCTCATAATAATAATCGCCACCAATATGCTCAAACGTCCTAAAACGCCGCTCATTATATCCAAATTGATTTTTTTCATAACCAAGAAATGCTGGTATCATTTTTTGAGACAAATATATCTTCTGTTCATCAGGTAAATAAGTGATTAGTTCTTCCAACTGTTCTAACGAACCTTTTGCTAATAATTCGCAATCTCTGCATATTTTCTCTTCTCCTGCAAATGACGCTAATAATTTGGATATACAATAATGCTTATACGCTTCAATATACTTTGATTGATCCTTATATGCTTCTGCCAGTTTAAGATGGATTTCTAATAAATATGGGTTCTTTCTTAATGCCTGTTTTCCGATTTCAATTGCTGCCTGTATTTTATTCTCATAGATAAAAAGGCACATTTTCATCAGAAAGATATCCATGTCATCAGAAAATTCATTTTCATATTCTAAAATCATTGTTTGTATATCATTTGCATTTTCTTTTTGGTCAAATAAATCCCATATCATTTCCTTCTTGTCATTTTTCATAACACATCTTGTCACCATTATTTTTCTTCCTCTTCCAGCTAATCAAATATTTCATTTTCAATTTATTTTGTTTGCTTTTGACTATTGTCAAGATCTTTTTTATACTTCTCAACGTCCTTAAAGAAACTTATTACAATCAAAATCATTACCATACCAATTGGAAATGCCGCAATAATGCTTACCGATTGCAGGTTGCTCATAGAACTATTTGTGAATAGTAAGGCAATCGGAAACAGAATCAATAAAATACACCATATCAGCTGCACAACTTTATGTGGCTGCTTCTGCCCATCCAATTTACGATAGCTATAACAAGAAGCTATCAATGCAATTGAATCAAATGATGTCGCATAAAATGCAATCATCGTAAATACCACTGCCAACAGTACTATTGTTGCACCCGGAAGTGTTTTAATAATGCTTACGATTATATGATATAAATCTCCTGTCCGATTATATTCACCCACATAATCCACCATCCCAGACATCTGCATTTCCATTGAATAATTTCCTAAAACGATAAAGCTTACCATAGTAGACCCCGCACCAAACATATATCCACCCAGAATTACCTGCCGTATGCTCCTGCCCTTTGAAATTCTTCCAATAAAAAACGGGGAAGCTACACACCATACCATCCAATAAGCCCAATAATAAATTGTCCAATTCTGAGGAAAATAAGATGTCCTTAACGGGTCTGTATCAGTAGCTAAACTTATGAAATTCTGCATCATGATACCCAAAGAAGATATCCCACTTTCAATAATATATCGGGTTTTTCCACCAAATAATAATACATACAATAAGATTCCAAAAAACATGTAAATGCAGATTTTTGCAAGGAAACTGATTCCATGAAATCCATGAAGTAAAGAATATGTATAAATTAAACATGTGATAATCAGAATGATTAAATTCAAGGCTGTACGCTCTAACTGTATCTGAAAAACATCCGTTAAAATTTCTGATATAAGCGGTGTGGCAATACCAAATGTTGTTGCTGTACCAGCAATCAATGCAAATACTGCCAACAGATCTATCATTCTTCCACCAATGCCATCGGTTTGTTTTCCTAATATTGGTCTGCATGCTTCTGAATATTTTTGACGTTCTCTATTTCGAACATGTAACATAAAACCAAATGCCACTGCAAGCACCAAATAAAAACTCCATGGAATAAAACTCCAATGAAACAGTGGATATATACCAGCCCATTTCTGAATGTTTCCTAGTTCTATGATATGTGGATCTGATGCATACATCATCCATTCTGAAAAAGAATAAAATAAAATGTCTGCTGCCAATCCGCAGGTAAACATCATTGCTCCCCATGAAAAAAAAGAATTTTTAGGTTTTTCTCCCTGTGTTCCCAAAATAATATTTCCATATTTTGAGCCCGCAAGATAGATGGAAACACAAAAAAAAACTATCCCTATCATAATATAATAACTTCCAAAAGTATCTCCTAAGAAAAATCGTATCCGACCAAGAATATAATTAGATTGCTCTGGCAATATGATAAATAATACGAATAAACTAATAATTAATAAAAATGGCACGATTGTAATTAACCAATCAATTTGTTCACGTTCTTTTTTTTTCATGCTAGTCCCTTTTCCCTATATTTCACATAGTTATTATCTATGCTTATCAGCTCTTCTAAACTATCTATCTCTATCACATCATCTGGCTGCATTTCAAAAATACCAAGCTGATACTCCTGTGAATGACAGAACATAACAATATCATCCCAATATATTTGTGTGTTGTGCTTTTGTTCAAACTCGAGTTCCAGATGTTTTTTTAGTTTTCTTCCATCCTCAGCTGTCCAACGCGAAATGCTATACAGCTGCCATCCACATCCCCCCCCAACTCTGCTACAAGCTGTCACAATTCCATCTTTCACTGTCTGAAGCCACTCATCCGTCTCTTCAAATGTCCATACACTATTATACCCCGACCGGCAAAACTCCGATATCAAAATTCTCTCATTACATATGATCTGATCTCCATCTAGAATAATTGCATTTTCAAGATATTTCCGCGCAACATACAATGATGAAATGTTATTGCATGTTGCATAATATGGATTCTCAATCAATGTTATCCCCTGATACTCCTTCCGTATCTCACAAAATTGCTCTTTTAAATATCCTACTACAATATAAATCTCTGTAATATCATTCTGATACAGTGCCTTTATTATCGTATCAATCATTCTAACTCCATTTACCTTTACCAAAGGTTTGGGCGTTCCTAATGTAACGGGGTTCATTCTTTTTCCTATTCCGGCTGCCAGGATTATAGCACGTTCTACTTTATGCATGTAATGTTCTCTCCATTTCCTGCAATTTCAACAGTGCAATATAAGAATACTCTTTTGCATACTGATACTGATGGGTTGCATACTCCATAAAACTATTTCCCAATTTTTCTTTATATTCACACCAATTACTCCACAAAAGACCACCCACTGCAATATAACAATAAATCTTTGTTCTGATTCTTTTCGAACAGCCCTCTGGAAAATAAGCATCAATCAATTGTTCCATATGTTCTCTGTCATATAATGAATAAATACCAAACATAGCGATATCCACATGTGGATCCTGCATTCCTGCATATTCCCAATCAATCAACTTAATCTGTTCTTTTCCGTACTCATCTTTTACAAACAAGAAATTATCTGGAACTGCATCAATATGTGTCAGTACCTTTTCTTCTATATTGCGATCAATAAATGATTTTAACCAGTAAACATCCCTCTTTGTTTTTTCATAGTCTGCATAGACAGATTTTGAATTCCCCCGAAGCAACTCATACTTTTCAATCTGGCCAAAAAGATCAAACGTATGGCCGACAGCTAACTTTTTGTCATGAAATCTTTTCAGGCATTCCATGCTTCTTTTTACATCCAAACCATTCATCGGATCACATACCCGCGAATTTTCCAAAAACTCCGATATTTTATATCCTTTTTCAGAATCTATATAAATGACCGGATCACAAATATCCATATCACGGATTGCTTCATATACCTCTTTCTCCTGACACCGATCAATCAGTTTTTCTGTACCAACTCCTGAAATTCGTATCATATAACGTTTGCCTTTACATCGAAATGTAAATGACCGATTCGTCATTCCCTTTTTCATAATATCTATATCCGTAATATCTTGGTTGTTAACATGAAGTGCTTCACAAATTACTGTAAGTGCTTCTTCATCCAATAATTTATCCTGTTTTAACTTTAGCATATCGTCTCCTTTATGCAAATAAGCCTTTTCTGTAATTTTATTTTATGATACAATTATAACAGATAGGAGGCTATTGTACAATGAAACAACCAGATAAAGACCACATTGAATCTGCTTTGCAGCACTCTAATATGAACTTAGCAGAAACACTCTTACAGGATTTACGTCTCATTTATCCACATGACCGAGATTTTTATTTTTATCAATGTATTTATTTTCTTACAATTAAGCAATATGAACAGGCTCAAAATATTATAACCGACTGTCTCCGTAAATTTCCAACCAGTTATGAATGCTATTATTACCAAGCAAGTATTTATCAGGCTCAGAATATGACTTTACCTGCATTAAAAAATTATGAGATCTGTGCTTTTTTATTTGATTATTTCAACGCAGACTGGAATGATATCCGAACTGATGCAAATACTCAAATAAGCATTTTGAGTTCTCAACTTAAAATACTTATTGATGAATATACTGAAAAAAAAGGATTTAAAGGGTTTGCTTGATATAGCAGCATTTTTTGAACGCCGGGAAACAATTTGGGGGAAAAATGACTCTGCCCCCCGTGATCCAAATAACTATGTAATCGGTAACAAGTATTACGTATCCGATACTGAAGCAAGGTATATTGGCATCTATCGCAATCCAACCCATTATGTTACCAAGCAAATCCACAACATGAGTCTCGTATATAACCAGGGGGAATTTTTAAAATTTCATGAATATGGGGTGTCCTCATATATCAATGGTAATGCCAAAGAATACCTTCTTCCAATAGCTGTCGAGACTCCAAACACCATTCATAAAATTCAAAATGGTGATATTACATATACGATACTGCAAAGGATACCACAGCATTTTAATTATTATCGAATACCTAATCGTGTTCACATTAATTCTTCCAATAAAGCCTATTATGGAGAACCAATTGCACTTGGACACAGTCCCAAACGTAAAAAATTAGTTTTAAGTCTCTTTGTCGACGGACTCACACAAGAAATTATTCAAGGCTCACATTTAAAAGAACGCATGCCAAATACTTACCGTTTCTTTTCCAAGGGTATAATATGCTCTCAAGCGTACAGCACTGCTGAGTGGACTTTCCCAAGTTTAGCCTCATATGAAACTGGTTTGGACACATTAAATCATATGTTATTTCACAATAATTTAAACAATGAGCTTCCTTACGATTTCCCAACTCTGTCTGAATATTTTAAGGAGCAGGGATATTTTACCAGTAAACTAGATGGAGACTGGCGCTCTACTTATTCATGTGGATATACAAGAGGTATTGATCAATACATTTATCAAAATCAATTATTCGGTGCGCGTGCCGAACAGGAAATAATAAATATAATTGAACATTTGGAGGCATTTAAAGATACTGATCACTATTTATGGATGTGTATTGGCGATTTGCATGATGTAGCAGATGAGCTTGATCTGTCTCCTGCCATGCAAAATAATCTTGCACTTAAATATCGTACTTACGAGGAACAAAGTAAAACCTCTGTCAAACAAAGTTACAGTGAAAACAAATCAGAAACTTACAAAAAAATGGTAACTTATATAGACACGTTATTGGAATTATTATATTCTTATATTGAAAACAATTATAAAAACACAGAAATTCTAATCAGTCTTTTTGCTGACCATGGACAGGGATATTTAGTTCCATCTGATAAGCCTTTCTTGTCAAAAGAACGTTCTCATGTAGCTTTCATGTTCCGTAGCAGCGACTTAAATCCGTGTTGCACTGACGAGATTATCTCGTCTACAGATTATCTCCCTGTCATGTGTAAACTGGCAGGTATTTCTCAAAGTGATGCTCCTATAAATGGGCAATTACCTAAAATATTTGGTGGTCAAACTGAACGAGAATATGCTATTACCGAATCACTTCATCCCGGTGATCCTTATTGTGCCGTTGCACACACACGGAATTTTGAAATATTTTTTGACAACCCTATACCAGCCGACGATGAAGGACGTTTTACATTAGGCAATTACTCAGTATATGGATTTTTTAACAGTGGTGAGCCAATTACCGATTCAGAACTTTTAAAAAAATATGAGCATATCTTTATATCAAGAATTGCTATGCATATTATTTATGATTAAATACTATTCACGGTTGGGCAATGCTGACAATGCAGTTGCCCACACTGTGTGTTCTGTTCATTTTGATCACACTTTTCCACACACCATTTTCTGTAAGCCATATGCTCTTCTTTCACTTCTCATCTCAAACCCATAGTCTGCCGCTTGAAACTTCCTGACAGAATTCTTCCACGCTTCCATCAAAGCCAACCGCTTTTATCTGTTTTTTCAGTTCCTCCTCCATGTGCCCATAAAATGGGTAATCATGATCCGCTGCTCCCTGCACCGGTGTCATGTAGTCCCCACCATACTCTGCCCTTAAAACCTCATCATACATTGCCGGGACCGGAATCTGTATATTCTCAAATTGTAGCATAACTGCCTCATCATAGCATTCTTTTTTCATCTTATAGCTGTCTTTCTCTATCCAATAAATATAATTGGTTATATATTCTGCCTCTTCTTTATGACAAAGCGAAGCAATCGCATCTGTCAGCTTCCATAGCCCATTTTTCGTATTCTGTCTGTCTATCCTAACATTACATAATTTTTCATATTCCTGCAGACTTTCTTCCAGTTTTCCTGCTTTTTCCAGTGTTGTCCAATTTTCTAAAAGATTCATTCCCTGTATCATCATAATCTTTTGTATATCTGCCAGTTTGGCTTCCACCGGAATATAATCCAATGGAAAAATATCGATTCCCACGCGCTGATAAGGGAATCCGTGAAAATACTTCATATAATCATTAAAATTCCACAATGTTTCATCCGCTATGACACGCAGATGTGACACATTTGCTGCCATTCTAAGACGCACTGTCCCAGCGTACATTCCTGACATCACAAAGCCATACGGTAACTGTCGTTGTAAAATACTGATCAAGCGGTTATAATCTTCTCTCTTTAAGCATATATCAATATCATCATCCCACGGAATAAACCCCTGATGTCTCACAGCTCCCAATAAGGTTCCTCCATCTGCAAAATACTGCAGACCATTTTCTTCACAGATATCTGCAACCACCTGCAATACTTCCATTTGCGCCGCCCAGGCGCGTTTCATCATAGCTTGGATTTCAAATTCTTCTCTTATTTCCGGTTTGAAAAAATCTTGTGTAAATTGCATATATCTCTCTGTTCCCTCTCATCAAAAAAGACTGTGATACATTATAAAGATAAAAATGTGCAAACAGATCTTCCCTCTGTGTAATATCGAATTGTGATGCTATTAAAAGACTCTCTCCCGATTCAACGTAAGTACGTAATCATCTGTACCTTGCCTTTTTAAACATGCCGCCCATCAGGGCGGCACATTTTATTTCTTCTTTTTGGTTCGAAATCCTTCCGGTAATTCATTTGACCATGGCAAAAGCCGATTTAGATCATCCGGCTTTGGAAAAGGTCCCATTTTACGAAGCTCGTCTAATACATAGGAAAGATATACATACGGCTTCAGACCATTCAGCAGGGCTGTTTCTGCGATACTATAAACAACAGCACTGGCATCTGCACCACGGATACTCTTGGCAAACAGCCAATTCCGGCGGCCTACTGCAAAATTTTTGATTGCACGCTCCGCACTATTATTATCAATGCTCAGATGCCCATCATCCAAGTACCTGCGAAGATAGTTTTCCTGATTCAGCGTATATAAAATGGCATCACCAATAAGGGAAGATCTGTCTACAGAATCTTCCATCGAATGCAGCCATTCAAACAGGGCTTCCACTACTGGACGCGACTGCTTCTGGCGTTCCTGATACCGTTCTTCCGGTGTCTTATCTTTGATCAGTTCCTCTACTTTATACAGGATTCCGATCCTCGTCATTGCCTGATATGCAACTGTTTCTTTCAGCTGCTCCTTTGTGAAATCCTTTTTTAATGCCGTGAGTGCAGCATCAAAACGGCGTCTCGCATGGGTAAAGCATCCGGTTACGGTGATGGAATCGTTCAGTCCATGATACGCCTGGTATCCATCACACGTCAGATATCCATGAAATGTATCTCCAAGGAAGTTTACCGGGTGATATCCGGCACGCGTTCTCTCATAATCAAAGAGAACCATCTGTGGGGCTTCACTGTAATGATCTGTCAGATATACCCACATCCAGTTTTGAGATGATCCTTTCTGATCCGGTTCATCAATCACCTGGATCCTGGTTTCATCGCAATGGATGTATCTGCTCTTTAGGAATTCTTCCTTCATCTGACCATAAAGCAGTCCCAGATACCGGTCTGCACAGCTGATGATCCAGTTTGCCATTGTTTTTGTCGATAGGTTTAAGTCATACCTTGCGAATTCACGTTCCTGTCTTGCCAGCGGCATACCATTGACATACTTTGCATTCATGATTCCGGCAACCAGTGAAGGAGTAGCAATGCTTCCCTTGATCAGCGGAAACTCTCTTTCCGGCCGGATCATAGCACCACATTTTGGGCAACTGTATACATAGGTCACTTCTTCTTCAACTTCAAAAGTGGATGGAATGAATTTCAGCCGTTTTACAACTTCTTTTGTGACGACTTTATACTTTGTTCCACAGTCCGGACAATAGCGGTCTTCGCCGGTCAGTTTATATTCGATTGTTTCTGTCACTTCGAAATTAGAAAGATCTTCTTCCTTTTTGCCGGTGCGTTTTTTCCGTTTGTGCGATGGAATCACGATTTCCTCTTCAATCTCAGCAGTATCCGTATCTGCATTGACTTCAGCCTCATTAAACAGATCCATCTGTTCATATCCATCTGCGTATTTTTCACTGGAAGAACCGAAACGTCTTCTTTGTGCAAGCGCAAGACGGTCTGAAAGCATTGCGTTCATAAATTCCAGTTCTTTCTGCTTGTCTTTCAGAAGCTGTACCTCGGTCTCTTTTTTTCGAACCTGATTCTGCATGATTCTCATAACTTCCATCATGTTTTCGCGGCTCATGTTATTCAGCTGTTCTTCTGTAAAAAACGGATCCATCCGGTAATCTCCAAACTCTTATATGATAATTCCAGTATAGCATAGAAAGTCCAGCTGTTCGAGAAAAATCAACGTTTTACTGTGTAGGAATATATACCGATATCCACGAGTATTTCGTGCTTTTTGCGAATTGACAAATCCGTTCTTTATACAACAATCTTTGGATGTCTTTCTTCAAAAGCTCCCTTCGGAGTAAGTGAAAGACCATCACAAAGCCAATGCATTTCTTTCAGGGTTACTTTCTGTAATTCATCCGGAGTATCCGGCCAGTGAAAGGAATCCCTGTCAAGCCTCTTCATCAGAATCCAGAAACCGGATCCGTCCCATTGCAGAATCTTAATAGAAGTCCGCCTGCGGTTGCAGAACGCAAACATGCAGTGCGAATAGGGATCGAGTTTGAATTTCAGCTTGATAATTGCAGCAAGTCCGTGATAGCTTTTTCTTAAATCGGTAGCTCCACAGGCAAGGTAAACGGTTGTGCCACCTGCCAGATCAAGCATGGTCTTTTAATCCCTGAATCAGAACACGAAAAAGCTCTGAAGGGCACTCTGGCATCACTTCAATCCGAATGCTGTTAGTGATAAAAATACGGACTGGAGACAGACTGGTGTTCAAAGTCTCATTCGTCGAAATTTCTTTTTCTGTTGGCATTTTTGCAAAAATCATATCTGTATCCGATTGTTCGTCCAATGTTTTCAGCTTGCACATCCAGTAACTCATTGTAGAGACTGGAACGTGATGTTCCTGACACCATGTTTTGCAAGTCTGCCCACTGGATTGGAATGCGCGGATTCTTTCAGACCACAGCGTGATTTTTTCATCTGTTTTCATAGTGATACAGTTTCCTTCCTTTGTTATGAAAAGAGTGTATCAGAAAAATATAGTTGCTGACAGATACGGATGATTACGTACTTACGATATTATGAAGAATTTTGAACAAATTTGTTGTGGACAACCTATAGAAGGAATGAAAGGTCGCCCAGATGGTTGTATTGTTGATATTAATGACAGTGGAGTAAGTGTTTGTGTATTGATGAACAGACCTACTCCAAAAGAGATAAGTCAATTTGAAGGTGGAAAAGGGGTAAAGGTTAAATTACTTTCCTTAAGAGGAATTATTTTCTTTATCATAAAAGTTGGGGACAATGGCTGGATGGATGCACCATATAATGTTCATCTGAGCAAAAATCTTAAAAAATTACAAAAGGTTGTAGATGGTGAGGGATATGCAATGCATATTAAGCTTATTGATACATTCACTGGCAAGCTGGTAAAGCAAAAAATTTATGGAATGCCATATGATACTTCAAAACAACTTTATAAAATGGTAATGGAACAAAGAAAAAAGTTTCTTAGTAAAGAAAAGTATGAAGAAAATATTAGGGACATTTATGGCACATTCTGTTGTTACTAGGAGTGGTAAAGGTGGTACATATTTTGGAGCAACCGGATGTGGAAAAACATATACGATGGCTTTTCTTGCACGTCAGCTTGCACTTCGTTGTACTGATATTCCGGAAATCGGTTCACCAACAATTATATTAATTGTTGACAGAGATGAACTGCAAAAACAAGGTTCAAAGCTTTTTACAAAGAGTAAAGAGTTTCTTAATCTGGGAGAAGTATCTGTTGTAAAAAACAGAACACAATTAAGGCAGGAGCTTGGTGCAAGACAAAGTGGTGGTTTTTATATTTGTACCATTCAGAAATTCTGTGATAGGGAAGATGATAAAATCGGACTTATCAATGATAGGCAGAATATTATATGTTTTTCAGACGAGGCTCACAGAACTCAGCTTGAACATTCTAAGAAAATTCAATTTAGTAAAGATGCCGATGAAAACATGAAAGCTATGGTTTCAAAACCATATGCAAAAGTATTGAAGGAAGCATTTCCACATGCTACTTTCGTTGGTTTTACCGGAACGCCTATTGCGGAAACTTATCAGACCTTTGGTGATGAAATTGATCGATATACAATGGATCAGGCAGTTGCAGATGGACTTACTGTTTCCATTAAGTATCATCCGCGTATTGCAAAGGTATTGCTTGATAATAAAAAAGTAAAAGAAATTGAGAATTATTATAAAAAATGTGCAGATGATGGTGCAACATATGAGGATATCGAAGCAAGTAAGAAAGCAATGAGCTCTATGGAAATAATTCTTGGTGAGCCTTCCAGACTTGAGCGTCTTGCTACAGATATCCACAACCATTATGTTGCGTCTTGTGCAGGTGATCCGGATAGAATACAAAAAGCAATGGTTGTATGTTCTAATAGAAAGATTGCTTATGCATTATTACAGAAGTTTAAGGATAAATACCCGGAATGGTTTGAGGAAAAGAAATCACCGGATGGGGTTTCTGTAACAGAAGAGGAACTGAAAGAATTGAAACCAATGCCATTTATGGCAATGGTATCCAGTGTTGGCAGTAATGATGAAAAAGATATGTATGATTATCTTGGCGGAGTTAAAAATGATAAGCGTTCAGAAGAATTGGATGCTGCTTTTAAACAGGAAAAATCAAATTTCAGTATTGTCATTGTTGTAGATATGTGGATTACGGGCTTTGATGTTCCTTGCCTTACATATTTATATAATGATAAACCTCTCAAAAAGCATTTGCTGATACAGACAATAAGCCGTGTAAACAGAAAATATCCGGGGAAAGAATATGGTATGGTGATTGATTATATAGGAATCCGTGATAATATGCGTGAAGCCATGAAGGTATATGGAGGCGATACATCTGTTGCACCGACAGCCGATGATGTAGAGCAGGCTACATCAGTGTTTAGAGAAGAACTTGAAGTATTGAAAAACATGTTCACAGGTTATGATTTATCACCATTTTTAAATCTGGAATGTGATCCGATAGAACGATATAGATTTCTTGCAAAAGCAGCAGAATATGTATTTGTATCAACAGAAGAATTACAGTCGGAAGGAAATAATGGTGTTCAGAAAGTTTCCTTCAAAACCTACTTTTTAAAGACAGTAAAACGAATGAGGGCAGCTTTTGATATTTGTCAGCCTTCCGGTTATCTTGGGGAAGAAGAATCTGCACTTGCACAATGCTTTATGGCTATAGCAGGTTTTGTTCGTAAGATGAGCGGAACAAGTGAAGTAGACACTGATACGATGAATCGTGCAGTTTCAAAGATGGTTGAAGAAGCATTAAAATATAATCAGGTGGAAAGTGTTCTTGAAAGCGGAGAGGAAGAAGATATTTTTTCTCCGGAATATTTTGAAAAATTATCTGATGTCAAAATGCCGGCAACTAAATTGGAACTTCTTGTGAAAATGCTCCGTAAACAAATTAAGGAATATGGAAAAGTTAATCAGTTAGCTGCAAAATCATTTCAGGAAATGTTGGAAAAGACGATTGCAGAATATCATGAAAGACGTAAACATCTTACTGCTGAAGAAGCTGGTGAAGCACAGGAAAAGGCTTCTGAGGATATTATTAAGATTGCCACGGAACAGGTTTTAGCTATTCTTCGTCAAATGAACGAAAACAGAGAAAGTTTTCGTAAAATCGGTTTAACCTTTGAAGAAAAAGCATTCTATGATATTTTGATTTCACTGCGTGACCAATATAACTTTGAGTACGGAACAGATAAAGAGGTAGATGGTGTTGCAGTCAATGATAAATGTAAAGCATTAGCTAAGAAGATAAAGGATATTATTGATACAAAATCCTCATTTGCTGATTGGCTCAATAATCAGAATGTTCGTAACCAATTAAAACTTGATATAAAAATCTGCTTGGTGAAGAATGGTTATCCACCACAGTATAGTCCGGAAGTATTCAATAAAGTTATGGAACAGGTGGAGAATTTTGAGGAGTATTCCATAACAGAAGATATAGGAAATGAAGTAGATAATTCTGCAAAGATTTATCAATATGAGCCAGAGTATAAGGTGATGAAGGTTGCGGAAGATTCGGTTGAGTACGGAAAAGAATAGATGAAGTATTATTTCTAGGGAGGAGTTAGATTGGATTACATAGATATTATCGAAAAGAGTATATATAATATTGATTCAAAAATCTGTGGAATAATTGATGATTATAGAGTATTGCAAGAACCCCAAAAGGTTGCAGACTATGTAATTCAATTTCTTCGCACTTATTTAGAACATATTGCAGCTCGTATATATGCTTATGAAAATCCTAATGAACAAGTACCAATTAGGGGAAAAGATAAATGGTATACCCAATATATGAAACAACTTAAAGAAAGTAATGAATACGGGTACATATGGAGAATGCATCATTCACTTCAGATTTCGACATCTCATTATGTACCTGCGGAGGATGGAGCTATTCGATTAATGGATGGATATTTACCACAATTATATCATCTAAGAGATCAGATGAGAGATAAGTTTGGGTTGTTGTTGCTGAGTAATTTTGAAGATTATCCGCAGGAAAAAAGTTGTGAATTAGATTCATACTATGAAAAAATATATATTGCATTAAAGGCTATAGATTTAGAAGATAGCAAGGAACATACCAATGATAGATATTACATTACACGAAAAAAATATCGTACGGTAAATGGAAAAGGTTTTTTTGAATACACATTGTCATATGCACAGGAAGAAATAACTAAATTTGATAGGTTTGTTGCATATTCATTCAATGATATTCCAGATAATTATTCTATCCAATGTGATTTTTCCCAATCAAATATAGATTTTAATGGAGTTGGGATAGATATAAAGTGTTTAATAGCATGGAATGTAGCTATACGTCCATGTGAATTGGAGAAGTTAGCTAGAATATGTGGATATGATATTGTTGTAAAATCGGATAATCTATATTATAAGGCATTAATGAAATTTTTAAGTAGAACAGGAATGAATTTATTGGATATTCTTTTGGCAGATAATGAGGAATATGAAATATACATTCAGCAAATTGAGCTTAGTAAGAAAATTGAATTGAAGAATACTTTTGATAAAATAAGAGAGATTATCATTAAAGAAAAACCAGGCAGTAATATTTTAAGGTACATCACAGCTTATTTGAAAAATGATGTTATTAGAGACCAGTTGGCAGATCGTACCAATAATCTTCTATCGTATTTGTATTTGAAGAATGAGGCAATTCCGTTTGATGAAATGCCTTATGCATCAAGTTTATGCGGACATAATTTATCAAAATTAAGGTTGCATAAATGTTTAGAAATATATGATTGTGAATGCCAATATGTTTCTTCAATGGTGAATAAAGAGGCTTATGACAGTAATATATTATATGTAATTGTGGATCATGATAAGTTAGATTATTATCAGTATGAAGTGGATATTTTTAACAATAACTTATATAATAGTAAGAAGCAACAACTTAGAAAAATAGATACTTTTGCAAATCATTTGTATGTTAAAAATTATTATGAAACAACTAAAACTGTCATAGAAAAGTTGCAGAAATATACATTGGAAGGAATCGATGTATATTCTGATATGATTGGTAAACAAGCAGACTTTATGCAAGAAATAGACGATGATAATAAACGAAAAATAGTAGCTAATATATATATGAATTCTAAATTAGGAATGATTTATGGTGCTGCTGGAACTGGCAAAACAAGAGTTGCAGAATATATTGCAAAAATATTCGAAGATAAAAATATTCTTTTGCTTGCTAATACAAATGCTGCGAAAAATAATTTGGAAAGAAGAATAAAATCCTCTTGTGATTGTTATACAGTGTATGATTATTTAAAGAATGGATATAGTTGGAAAAAGTATGATTTGGTTATTTTAGACGAGTGCAGTACAGTGTGTAATGAAGATGTTTTGAATTTGTTTGAGAAGTGTAATGCGGAAGCATATTTGCTAATTGGCGACATATATCAGATTGAAGCGATAAAGTTTGGAAACTGGTTTAACTTTGCGAGATATTTTGTTGATAAAAAATCTGTTTATGAGTTAGTAACTCCATATAGAGCAAAAGATAAATCTATTCTACTTGATATGTGGACTTGTGTGAGAAATTTTGATGAAAATATGTTTGAAAGACTGTTAGCAAATGGATTTATATCAACTTTGAATGAGTCGATTTTTGAAAGAGATGATGATGAAATTGTTTTATGTTTAGGATATGATGGACTATATGGAGTTAATAATATAAATAGATATATGCAGAAAATCAATCTATCTAAGCCGATTGAGTGGGGAAACTGGACATATAAGGTTGGAGATAAAGTTCTGTTCAATGAAAGTAGAAGATTTGGAAATGTTCTATATAATAATTTAAAAGGTAGCATACTATCAATTGATAAAAAAACGGATGAAATCGTATTTCAAATATTGGTTGATAAGATTATTTCTGAAAGAGATGTTCTTTTTTCGGATATCAAACTCATTGATTGCGATTGTGAAGGAAAGTCTATTGTTGAATTTAGTGTAAAAAGACGAGTAGAACGAGATTCGGACTCAGATTATTCTGAACAGATTGTACCATTTCAGATTGCTTATGCAGTATCTATACATAAAGCTCAGGGTTTAGAATATAAATCTGTAAAGGTGGTAATCACAGAGGATATTGATGAAAAAATATCCCACAATATTTTTTATACAGCGATCACTAGAACAACAGATAAACTTAAAATTTACATGAGTAAGGAAACGCAGAAGAAACTTGCGGAAAAATTTGTGAAGAGTAATGTAGGATTAAAACAGGCACAATTATTTGCAGGACAGGCTGGATTGAAATTGAAAAATAAATTGTCCTCGTAGTTGAGAATATGTAAATAATCAAGAATGAAATCGGTTTAAAGGAGTGACTCTGAATGATAGATATATATACAGAAAAAAGAGAATCAAAAGACTGGATACTTCAAAACGATTTGTATTTCAATTTAAATACAGGTAATGAAGAAATGTCCCAATATGAAATAAATCTCATTCAGCAAGTAGATGAGGCGAAGTTGACACCAGATAAGCATATTGAAACAAAATATGGTTTAGGTACAATCCGTAATTTGTCATCTGGATGCAAGACATTACTTAATATTGTAAAGCATCCTGATAAGGTGGTGAATGTAGAAGAATGTGGTCCGAATGTGCTTAAAATAATTTTTACTATGGATAATATAAAGATTTATATGTCCAGACCAACGCTTTTTGATATTCCGGATGATGTGCAAATCAGATTCAATGATTCTGATATAGTGACCGGAGGGAGAGGATATAATGCCTGGTGGGGCAAGGAGTATGAAAGGAGAGAAGCAGATGATTTATAAGAATATCACATTTAAAGCAGATCCATTTTCATACAATCTAGAATTTGACGATAGAATAACTCTTGTTGGCGGAGATAGCGGTACTGGTAAAACTGTGCTTTATGAAATGTTAGAAGATTTACGATTAACTGATGAATACAAAGCTATAAAATTGTTTAATTACAAATCAGATAATTTCTCAGAATCGATTGAACAGTGCAGAGATAGTTTTATTGTAGTCGATAATGCAGATAATTTGATTAATGATGAAGTCAGACGTTTTATTAATTTTGAGGCGTCGAATCAATATATGCTTTTCATACGAAATTGCGACGGACTAAATGTATCTGATAAGAGCTTTAAGGTGTTGAAGTTTGACAATAATAGGATAACACTGGAAGAGGAGTTGTGATATGAAGTATTTATGGACAGAAGATACCGGCACAGGACTTCACTTCTGGAAATTGGTTAACCAACTTTTCTTTGATGATACACTTGTAGTTGAAAGTAAAGGAAGCAATCAGGGATTATTGAATGCGTTGTCAGATATAGACATGAAAGAGAACGATAAGTATTATATTGCATTTGATTATGTGGTTGACAATCAGGATATTCGTAACAAGTATCGTATATTGAAATCAATAGCAGATAAGGCAGAAGGGAAGATTATCATTCTGAATATGATTTGTTTTGAATACCTGATTCTTGCTTTTGATAAGCTGGTGGCATGGACAGGTACCGGAAAGACAGATAAAATCAAAATTCGTGAAGAGGTTTTACCAGCAATTGAGAATCATAGAATCAACTTGTCAAAGATTGATGATGAGAAGACATTGCAGTACTTGGCAGGTTTTAAGAGATACTCTACAGAGCGTGTGATGAAATCATTGGTGGGTGAATTTACACAAAACGAGAAGTGGTCCGTTAAGGGGGGTACTTATGGGCGAGTGTTGGTATAAGGATTGCTGTGTGTCGGAACATCTAGATAATCTGAGGTGTGGTAAGCCGGAGATTGAGGATGGAAATAAGAAGATGAGGATGTTGATACAGTCGGAGGAAGTGCAGAAAATTTTGTCCACTATTATAGTATAAAACCGAGCACATATTGTGAAATTATTAAGAAAAAACCTCAGTGATTACTTGAACTGGGTGTATAAATAAAGGATTTTCGCTTATGAAAGAAAAAATAAAAGATACTATAGTCGATTTATTATTAGATGGTGTTAAAGAAAAATTAGATAGTGTTAAGGAAAATTATAAATGGCAAAAGCTATTTGTTTCAACAGGGGATTTTTTTGTGAAAAATCCGGATGCTTTGGTGAAATTTGAAGATGATTTATATTCCGTATTTTCAAAGGATAATCTAATTAGGATAGCGAAAAGATTAAAAGATAAGAATGGATATGATTTTTCGCAATTACTTCATAATGAGTTATATGATTTGATGGTGAGTTATGAAATTCCGATAATGGAGACAGAAACGTATATTCATCACTTTATGCAGGTTATAATAACTTATTTAGAAGAAAATGATTCGGATAAAGCATTGGAAATGTTTTTGGGTGATATGAGAAAGGAAATCGGAACTTATTTTGCTGCATTAGAATCAAAATTAGAATTAGTTTTAAATCAAATCTCAAATTTAAATAAAGAGAAAATAACTACCTATTCAATAGCGGATATTGATGCGCAGATTAGGAGAGAAACAAAATATAAAGGAATGGGACTTGATTTTTTCAAACTTGATGATGAACAATTTGAATCGAAATTCCAAAATTCTCTAAATGATACGAAGATATATGTTGTTGGAAAATCGAGAGAAGAGACAACTTATAGAATTTTAAATGAATTAAAAAATAAGAATTCGAAAAGAATCACATTGGTGGTTAAGTCGGAGAAAGAGTGGAATAAATTACAACATTCAAATTTGTCAGGGAATATTTTAGTGCCGTTTTTTTATGCAGATAGGATAGTGGCAATTCCTAATAATACCAATATTTTTATATATGGTGAAGATGAACCTTGCTATACACAAAATAAATTGATTCTGAGAAAAAGGACAAAAAGAAATATTATAGATTCATTAGAAGAACTTGGTATAGATGCAAATGAAGCCTATAAGATGGTGGATAATACCCATGGATTATATGTTCCATTAAAGAAAAAGCTTTTTGATGGTGCGATGTATGATAAGCCAGATTGGGTAGAAGGCCATTCAGATGTGGTTATAGCTGCTCTTTTATGTGGTAAATGGACTGAAGCAACCGGAGATGTATTGGTTTTCGAAGAATTGTCAGGAAAAGCATACAGTGACTGCAAAAAAGAATTGGGAAAGTATTTACATAGAGAAAATCCATACATAGTATCGAATAATAGCTATAGATGGAGCAATATGCAACTTGCTAGTGTAGAAGATGCATGGGAAGAGTTGGATCTTTATATAAATGATGAGATGTGGGATAAATTTATAAGTCTATTTTATGAGGTTTTGATAGAATCAGAGCCTATTTTTGAGTACCCTTTTGAAAAGCATTTTGAGGCGAGTATTTACGCAAAGAAACCAGAGTGGTCTCCAACGTTAAAAAAGGGGATGATAAGAACTCTTATTATGCGTGCGTATTATAGAGGGCATGAAGAAAATCAAAAGCAAATTGATAATATAGTAGCAAAAGTTTTGGATACTATTACCAGTAAAGAAAGATGGGGATATATTTCGCAATATTTGCCAGAGTTGTGCGAAGCTTCACCGGAAAGTGTTTTAAGAAAACTAGAATCTGAAATAGAGGTATCCCAAGGCTTAATCGACTTGTTTGCAGAAAAAGGTGGAGACTTTATGACAAGTCGACATTACTATACCAATGTTTTATGGGCCGTAGAACAACTAATTCAGCAAAAGAAATATGTTGCAAGAGCTTTGGAGTGGTTATGGGAGATTGACTCACATAATATTAAATTTAGTATAAGTAATAGCCCTAAAGGTGTGTTAGATGTGGTCTTTTGTGCTTGGATTAATGAGAGTGCATTGACGGTTGAACAGAAAATTGAGTTAGCAAGGAGTGCAATTGAACGATATCCAAATGCTTGGGATGTTATTGCATCTAAATTGCCACATGGGACAAGTTCAATATGTTCAACATTGAATACACCTAAATACAGAAGAATAGATGAACCAGAAGAATTATACGCACATGAAGTAAATAAAACATATATTGAATATCTGAGAATGTGCATTGATAGAGCATACACGGGCGCTGACAGATGGATTAAAATACTTCAGCATGTAAAGCCTTATGATATAAATATTCAAAAAGAAGTATTTGAAAAATTAGTGTTTATTTGTAAAAAAATGAATGACGAGGAAAAAATCAGGATAAAAAATGAAATAAGATATGAGATATTTAGACACAGATATTTTGAAGATGCAGATTGGAGTATGCCACAAGAAGTATTGCATGAATATGAATGTGTAATGCATAAAATAGTTGTAGGTGAAAAGATTTATGACTATTTGTATATTTTTTCGCATGTATATGATTTTCCGTTGCTTAATCCTATTCCATATTCTAAAGAAGAAAACACAGAAATACATAATCAAAATTATATATTAAGAGAGGAAGAGATTAATGCAAGAATCAAGAAATTTAAGGAGAAAGGATATTCAATAGATAGATTAATTCAATTGGCTGTGAAGGAAAAATATGACGTAGTAGGTGAAGTTCTGGCACAGTTTTATTGTGATGGGTTGTTTGATGAGAAAGTGTTTTGCTCTTTAATGGAAAATGATAAAGAAGGAAAATATGTTTATGACTATGTAAGCTATCTATATAGAAAAGGAATTATAGATTTAAGCGAGGTTATAGAAAAGGTTAAAAGTATATCTGATAATAAAAATCTTCTAACAAACTTGATTTCATTAGAATTTGTAGAGGATTATGAAAATGCTCTTATTGTAAAGGAAAATGAAGATATCAAGAAGATGTATTGGAGCAGAAATGTACGATTAAGGATATCAGATAAAGCGGAGCATAGAGTGTTTATATGGGCGATAAATGAGTGTAAAAAATATGGTTCATTCAATACATATTTAGAATTGCTGTATGATATAAAAGATAAAATTTCTGTTCAAGAATTATATAAAGCTACACTTGAAATATCTGATATAAAAAGTGATGTTGCTAGTTCTATGACTGATTATTACCTTAAAGAAATATTTAATATTTTACAACAAAATTTTATAGATGATGATGAAAAATGTGCAGAATTAGCGACATTAGAGTGGATGTGCAGAAATGTGCTTGAATGGGAGCATATGAAATGTATGCAAAAGATTATGAAGGATGATCCGACCTTCTATGCGTTATTAGTTAGCATTATATATAAGGCGGATGACAATGAAAATATTGACGAAGAAAAGAGAAAATTGGCCAATAAGGTTTATTCGGGTTTTGATAAAGCAAAGTTTTGCCCAACAGAAAAGGATGGGGAAGTCATATATGAAAATCTGAAAAAGTGGATAGAGAAGTTTAAAGAGCTACTGATTAACCAGAAGCAAGAAAGACTATTCGGGAATTTGGTTGGACGTTTATTGGCATATTCACCAATTGGGGAGGATGGTTATAGTCCGTGTGAAGCTGTGCGTATGGTTATAGAAGAATATTACACAGATTCGTTAAAAACCGCCTATGTGGTAGCAGAAGAAAACAAACGTGGAGTGCATATGGTTGATTCTGGTAAATCTGAGCTTATATTACATCAAAGATATCAAAAGAATGCGGAAGCATTACAAGAACGCTATCCCTATACTGCAGATATATATTTTTCAATTAGTGATAATTATAAACGCGAAGCTGAATATGAAAGAAAGCGTGCAGAAGATGAATGGTAGGAAAAAATACATAGGTGAATCGTATAGCTTTTATAGAAAGAATAGACCTATTGGAAAGGGAGGTAATGGGGCTGTGTATGAAGTGGAACTTCTATCCGATAATGGATTGGGTTTTCCTATGGTGGCTAAATTTTTCGAGTATGAAGGCACAGATAAGGAAAAAAGATATAAGAGATTTAAGAACGAGATAATTGCTTTAAATGAGTTGAAGGATATTGATGGTATAATGCAGGTGCTTGATAAGAAATGTCCACAAGATATACCTCGAACTATGGATGAAGCATGGTATCTGATGCCCAAAGCGAAACCATATAAGCTTACACATTCCCCTAATATATATATCAAGATAGTAGATATGATTCAGTTGGCACGAATTATACAATGCATCCACGAGAGGAATGGAGCACATCGAGATATTAAGCCGGAAAATATATTGATATTAGGTAATCGATTAGTTCTTTCTGATTTTGGATTGTATTGGGGAATAGAGGAGGAACGGCTTACAGAATTTAATGAGCGAATAGGACCATACAAAATAATGCCACCTGAATTAGAGAATGTGCAAACAGATTTGGATTTAGATTTTAGACCTTCGGATGTATATTTATTTGCTAAGGTATTATGGATGACATTGAAGGGGGATAATATCGGTTTTCGAGGACAATATCAACGAGGAGATGTTCAGATTTTTCTAAATAAAGAGAATTTTGGTGATGTAATTACATTAGAGCCAATACATAAATTAATAGAGCAAGCTACTTTTGAAGATATGAACAAAAGAATATCAATTCACCAATGTATTGATTATTTGGAATTGCAACGCAATTTATTGGACGGGAGGGAACGAGAACTACTTTCCAATGAGTTAGTTAGTCGGTTGCTTTATGATAAACATAGTAAAATGATTATTGAACGTACCAAGCCGGATGAGTTGATATATGAAGATAAAGGGACTATTTTTAGTATGTTAAGAGGTGTCATTCCAATATCCAAAATCATGGTCAAATCACTTAATGATGAGCAAAAGGCAAAGCAGATTCAGCTGACGGATTTTCAGGTTGGCTCAGGTGGTATATGCAAGATGCTTTATTTTAATAATGGAATTAAAGTTAAAGAATATATAATGGAAATAAATAAAATGACTTATTCTCATTTAAATTTAGATATTGTACTTGAGTTAAATGATATTGATTCAGTTGATAAAGAATATGTTGCATATTCGGAAACAGTGCGAGGATTTGGAAATATGTATCCCAAGATATATTTTTCTTCGGATGAAAAGATTATTATAACAAAAGTAAAATAAAAAAGATTGAGTATATTATTTCTTAAAATATGAAGAATTTCAAATACTCATATTGCATTTTATATGTTAACATTTTATAATTAGCCTATGGCAACAGTTTGGCAACAACCATTCAGTAGGTCGAAATAATCATTGTAATTTATATAAAAATATGTCCCATATTGGAATAAAACTTAAACAAAATAAGTTAATTTTATTTTAGGACATAAAGAGTTTGAATAACGGATTAAAATGCCGAAAACCTGTATTTATGCGGGTTTCCGGCATTTGCTTTATCAAATGGCTCTAGTTTGGCTCTATTTGTGAGAGCAATAATGGCAAGAAAATAGATGAAATCTAATAAGGAGCATTATATGATGAAAGTGAATTTTTATGATAGTATTAATGATTCAATGCTGAAGTTTGCAGTTATTATTGCCAGACATAATGGTAAATGGGTATTTTGCAAGCACAAGGAAAGGAATACATGGGAGGCACCGGGGGGACATAGAGAAGATGGTGAGGATATTCTTGAAACAGCCAAACGAGAACTATATGAAGAAACAGGAGCAATAACTTTTGATATTACTCCAATTTGTATATATTCTGTGACTGCACCAGATAATTTCGATGGAATGGAGACTTTTGGAAAATTATTCTTCTCAGATATACATACATTTGAAAAAGAGCTTCACAGTGAAATTGAAAAAATAGCAATTATGGATGAACTACCGATTAATTGGACTTACCCAGAAATTCAACCCAAACTGCTAGAAGAAGCAAGAAAAAGAGGATTTTGCCCCAAAAAGGACGAAATAAAATGGCTATTTTTTGATGTTGGGTCGACATTGGTTGATGAAAGCAAAGTTTATGAAGACAGGATGAAAAGGATAGCGGATTTATCAGGTTTAACTTACGAGCAAATTTATAAATATGCCATGTCGTTTTATAAAGAAAACAAAAAAGGAGATTTAGAGGTAGCAAGGCAATTGGGGGTGAAATTACCTAAATGGGAATCGCAATACGAGAGGCTGTATACAGATACTAAAGATTGTTTGAAAAAGTTAAGTAGAATTTATAAAATTGGTGTAATTGCAAACCAATCATTAGGAACTTCTGAGAGATTAGAAAATCTTGGAGTACGAAAATATATTGATTTGATTATCGCATCAGCAGAAGAAGGCGTTTCAAAACCAGATAGGGACATATTTGAAATTGCATTGGAAAGAAGCTGTTGTAAGCCAGAGAATGCAGTCATGATTGGTGACCGTATTGATAATGATATTGTACCCGCAAAACAGTTGGGTATGAAAACTATATGGGTAAAACAGGGATTAGGAAGTTTGTGGAATATAACAGATGAGAGTGAAAAAGCTGATATGGAAATTAATAACTTATCGGATGTATTAAAATATTTATAGGGGATGTATGGAATGATTTGGATGACAAATCTTTTCTTGAAAAGCTGGGTGGCTATAGGAAAGATAGAAAAACTGGAGTAGAAGGCTTGACATTAGCTGGACTTTTGATGTTTGGTACAGGACAGGCTATCAGAGAACGATTTGATAATGTTTTTATGGATTATCGTAATGAGAGTCAAGTGACAGCAGATATCCGGTGGAATGATAGAATTACTTATGATGGTACATGGGAAAATAACCTGTTTAATTTCTTTACAAAAGTAACACCTAAATTAACTGAGGATTTAAAAAAGCCATTTAAATTGGAAGGTGGCGTTCAGCGTATAGATGATACTCCGGTTCACAAAGCAGTTCGCGAAGGCTTTGTAAATATGATTATACATGCGGATTATTTGATGGATGCTGGAGTTTTAAAGGTAATAAAGAAGTCAGATGCATTTGAATTTACAAACCCAGGAATTCTGAAACTTCCGCTAGAGGATATTTATCGTGGAGGTAATTCAAAGTCAAGAAATCCTCATATGCAGACTATGCTTAGATTGGTTGGATTTGGCGATAATGCTGGCTCAGGATTCCCAACAATTCTTGATGTGTGGAAGTCAGAAGGATGGATAAAACCAGAATTAATAGAAGATACAAATCTTGATCAGGTGACACTTGTGATGAAGATGGAAAAGGAATCTGATGATAATTCAGCAGAAAAATCAGCAGAATCAGCAGAAAAATCAGCGGATTCAAAAAAATGAAAGCAATAGATTTATCAGAAAGGCAGAAGCAGATTTTAGCCTATATGGATGCTGGGGTTGAATATAGTACAGAGCAGGTAGCAGAAAAGATCGGTTTAAAAGGTCCTAGGACAAGGCAGTTATTAAATGAATTGGTGAATATGGAGTTATTAGCATGTATTGGAACTACAAAAAAGAGAAGGTATATTAAAGTGTAGAAGTGGATGTTATGTAGGAGATGATAAGCATGAACAAATTTTCAGAAAAAGACTGGAAAATATTCAGAAGTAAAATTGCTGGATGGCAAGAAACTTATATGGATAAACTCAACAAAGAATATATTGAAATACTAAGTGGAGATGGAAAACCATCTGAGAAATTTTGGGCATTAGAGAAAAGAATAAAAGCGGATAAGAAAGATTGTGGGGTGCAATGTGAGATGAGCAGATCAAATCAATTTTATATCATGCTTTCACTTCTAAATGAAGGAGCCATTTCTATGGAAGATTTAGAAGATTTTAGCGATGATTTGAAAGAGATAATGCAGCATTTCTCTGGTCTATAGCTTGCTAAAAATATATATTTCTTGGTTGAGAGTAGTCAAGAATTTAATTGAGTTTTTATCGAGTTGTTTTCAGAAAAAACTCGATAAAAATTCAAAAGAAACTCATAGAGTAACTTAATACTCAGAGGGAGTATGTAAGTTTAGTTAAACTCATTCATAGCATCTACATATCCTTGCAAGCCATCTGCTTTGAGAGCAAGTTCTGCATACAGCAGAGGAGAAACATTGGTACCAATATCGTGATGAAGTATATGAAAAAATCGCAACGCAATGGTATGAAAGATATAAGATTGATATGGGAAATGAGAAGTTCTGGGGTGTTTTGAAACAGATTTATAATAAGTGCGGGGTGTGGAATGAAAATTACGGAAGCTTACTGGATGAATTGAAGGATAGCAAGCGAACTGTTTGCTATCGTAGTATTCTTATTTCTGAAAATGAAAAGAAGAGATTGCTTGATGATGTAATGGAGAATCCGTATGATTTGTTTTATTATGGAAAATATTTGGTGAAGGAATATCCAGAGCAGGTATATGAGTTATGTTATAAGGAAATAAGTAAGAGTTGTGCTCAGGCAAAGGATAGACGAGAATATAAAAAGATAACGAAGAATATTGCACAGCTTATAAAATGGAAGGGGAATGATACTGCTAAATCTCTAATTGAGGAATTGATGCAGAGATATCCAAGAAAACCAGCATTGTTGGATGAATTGGAGAAGGTGGAGAAGAAACTTTAGGAGGAAAATGATGTTCTTATTTTGTAATGAGGATAAAAAGAAAAAAGAGAGACTAAATAGCGTGTTGAAGACAACACATAATCTCATCAAAAAAAATGATATTAACAGAGGAATTACATTCCTTGCAACGGATAACAAGAATTGTGTTCTCATCGATGTTGGCGATAATGGAGTCTGTGGCGGGTTCGTACATACCGAATAGAAAAATTAAGATTATTGTTCATGACAGTCTCCTTCCCACAGATATTTTGCACCATCCAGCAGGTCGATAATAGCTGTAAGCATATTAGTGTATTCGATATGTAAGTCCTTAATGGCTTCTGACGTAGGAAGAGTATCGGGAGTGCAGTTTGGTGTGGTAAATGCTTTCTGCATTTCAAGTAATTGCAGATACAGAGCATTAACAGTCTGCACAAGCGGATATATAGTTTCTTTCTTGCCGACAACGCAGATGCGGTTATAGATGCAGGAACGGACAAAGTAATCTTTCTTCATCATGCCACTGGCAAGAATGCGGGCTTCGATTTATTTGCGTTCAGCATCGCTGATTCTAAAACTTATAGTTGGATGTTTGTGTTGATTGCTCATAGAAAAGCTCCTTTCATAGTGGGTGCGGCAGCAGGCACAGTTAAGCACCCGCAAGCCACATTTGATTATTCGTTTTTAGTAGTAAAAGTAGATTATATCTGCCATTGATTTCGTAGAAGCAATATTGAATTATTGCAACTAATTTGCTACTAAAGTTTTTGAAAACGATATGAAAAGAGTAACATTAGATGAAACAGATGAGGTGAAATGCCGCATAAAATCAGCATTTTTGATTTGATGATACTTCCTTGGGGAAGAGTTTGAGTAATGCGGGAGTGCATAGATTATTTGATATGGCAGGTAGTCTTTACGATTTCCTGTCATATTTCAAATTGTATTGATTATAATTCTTTTGCTGCCATGAGAAAGTATATAATATTAAAGAATAAGAACTATGGCTAAATAAATTTGGAAAGGAAATGTGTGTAAAAGTATGAATAAAGTAGTATATCACTATTGTAGTGTAGATACATTTTTTAATATTATCGAAAATTCAAGTATGTGGCTTTCTGATATTTCAAAATCAAACGATTATCAAGAGTGTGTAAGATGCAGAGAATTTGTAAATAAGGGGATGGAAGAATATCTGAGAGATGATGTTGAAGCATTAAAGGCATGGGGCATTTGGTATGAGAATGGTGTACATAGTAATTTTTTGATGAAAACATTTTGTGTTTGCTTTTCTGAAAGTAAAGATAAATTAAGTCAGTGGAGAGGATATGCACAGGATGGAAAAGGAATAGCAATTGGTTTTGATAAAGAAGTTCTTGAGGAACTAAATCATATAAGTGAATTTCATACTGCTTTCGGAAAAGTGATTTATGATAACCCACAGGAATATGTTCAGGGTATAATTGCAGACAATATAAAAAAACTAAAATATAAGGGTGTGGGACATGTTGCACTTGAGTTAAGCGGAAATTATAGAATGCAGTTTCCATTTGTAAAAAATCCGGGCTTTAAAGAGGAGAAGGAATGGAGAGCAGTAGTATGCTCTCCAATAGGACACTATAACATACCAAGTTCGGAAAATATTCTTTTTTCTAAGGTTAAATCTAGAACAGCAAATAATAAATTGATACCGTATATAGAAATGAACTTTGATAGAGTTAAACAAAGTATTATCAAGGAAATATTTATTGGTCCTAAATCAGAGGTGGAAATTGAAGATATAGTTAATCTTTTGAGTTTTTATGGATATTATGATGGCATAGAGGGAGGATATAATTCTCAGCAACCAGTTGCTATCAAAAAATCAAGCACAACGTATCGATGAAAAATGTATAGATAAAAAAAATTTTGTGCATATGCAAATAAGAGTTAATTCAAATATATAAACTAGGAATGTTTTGGTGCTAATGGAGTTTTGAGTAAAGAAGGTACAATATGAAAGATAAATCAAATTTTGAGAAATTTACAGGGATATATTGTTCGGGGCTTTTTATTCCTAATTCATCTATGTTAACTTCATTATGTATTTTATTTGATCAAGTTTACCTAGTAGATAATTTAGAATATGTTCTTTCTTTTGCTAAAAAATATAGAATCACCTTACATGATAAAAAACTTAAAGACAAGTGTGACCACATGGTTTTAAAACCTATTACTGATATCGATGAGTTATGTATGAAGGATGATCCTTTAGAAGGGCTGGGAGAAGAACAAAAAGAAACTATAAGGGCATATTTAATGCAGGCACAGCATTTTTTTATTCGTAACCATGAGTTGTTGGGAGATGTTATTAAATCAGATATGCTTCCAGATAATGAACCATTTGAGGTAGAGTTAATAAAAAAAGGAAACGTAGGAGAATTAAATACTTATGCTGTGAGAGAAAAAGAGTTACAGGTATCGCTGGATGGATTGCAACAGATGAACAACTTAATAGATCAAGGAGCTTTCCCTATTGTGGGAAAATATCATATTGATTTAAATGAGAATCACAAAGAAGTATTTTGTTCTAAAAGTCTTGCAAGTTTATTGGCAATGAAAAGCGTAGAATTAGTAATACCTGCAATGAAAGAAGTAGAACCAGAGATAATTTTAGAAGCTCGTGATCGTTTAAAGGATCAATTGCCACTTTTTTGGGCTTCCATGTTAAAATTATCTACGAAGTTAAAATCAGAAATCAACCAAGATATGAAACCTAACGATATCTTTTTTGAAACACAGGAAATCGTAGATACGACAGTTCTACCGGCGTTAGTGGAATTAAAGAATAAAATATACAAAGATAAGAAAAGTTGGTTTTATAAAATACTGAACCCTGCGTTCGATAGTGTAAAAATGTTTATGGGAAATCCAAAACTTACTACGGAAAATCTAGTTATTACAGGTTTAACTACAGGGATGAATATTACTTCTAATTTTATTGAACAAGAATATGAGATACAAAAAATAAAAAAAGAAGCGGGATTAACATTTTTGTTGAGATTGGATGAATTAATAAAATAAATCATAGCAACACTTTGGCAACAGAAAATCAGTAAGCCAAAATAAAATGTGCAAATGAAGTAAAATAGCGGCATATTTCAAATAAAACTTAAACAAAATAATTTAAGTTCAAGAAGGAACTTGCTGAGTTTGAGTAAGATGAGTTGTTATTTTGTAACGACCACTGTTCACAAAATTAGCAAATAAAAATATCCACAAATTAGGATACAAAACAGGTAATGCAAAATCTGTCTTGTGTCCTTTTTTGTTGAAAATAAAGGGTTTGAAGGGTGTTGTAAACAAGATAGGTAAGAGGTATGGAGAGAAGATGAATAGGATGGTAAAGATTGCTAAAAAAGTGGATGGAAGGGTTTGCTAAAATACATGAGTAAATCCCTGCAAAGTCTGTATTTATGGACTTTGTAGGGATTTTTTAGATGGCGGTGGGTAAGATTTGGGTACAAAACAATAAAATGAGTTGAAGTGTTATAAAATATTATACTCATTTTATTGTTCATCATGATTGAGACCGTTTCAAGTTTTGTGTAAACGTTAAAAACTGATATAAGATTTGTGAA
>OLSF01000349.1_pt1 | contig 47596 bp, 38 predicted proteins | sample 1672301 | NCBI WGS metagenome assembly OLSF01 (sample SAMEA3136669, study PRJEB25190) | human gut metagenome | biome: human gut; feature: human-associated habitat; material: faeces | place: Austria | collected 2013
ACAAATTGTCTTCCGGGATGCGGACATGACCCGCGGAGTGCTCCAAACTTGGAAAAACACGGATCATCGAAGATGCAAACATTCGGCTGGTTAGAAATGCCACATTTTTTGAACCGAATGTCCATCTGCATTTTCATCTGAAATCCCATGGTGTGGTCTTCTTATAATATTACTTATCAAAGCAACGCACGATATGCTTATTGCGTCTGTCACGGGAGCAGTCCCTGCTCCTGCATCTCGCGCGCCACCTTCACATATTCCCGGCTGTTGCGGTAAATGTCTTTTTTCTCCGCTTCCGTCAGCTGCCGCACGACCTTCGCCGGGCTTCCGAGCACCAGCGATCCATCCGGCACCCGGGTGTGCTTTGTGACAAGGCTTCCCGCCCCGACGATACAGTCACAGCCAATCTCCGCTCCGTCCAGGATCGTCGCGGCCATCCCAATCAGCGTCCGGTCGCCCACCGTGCATCCGTGGATAATCGCCTGATGCCCGATGGTCACATTGTCACCGATCACCACATCGCCCTCAATGCTCGCATGAATCGTACAGCTTTCCTGAATGTTTGTCTCTCTTCCGATCGTGATGGTTCCCTCATCCCCGCGCACGGTGGAGTAAAACAGCACACAGCTGTCCTCCCCGATCGTCACGTCTCCAACCACCATCGCCTCGCGTGCAATCCGCACACCTGGAAGATCTGTAATCCGCTTATAGTTCATTTTTCCACACTCCTTATCCCAACTCCGCATTGAATTTCTGCGCATTTATACGGTAAAAATCATCCCCCACGCTGTCGATGACGTGGTAAGCCGCTGTGGAATCCGTCAGCTCGAAGATCACACTTTCCCCGTTGCAAAGCTCCGGAATATCAAAATCCACCTGTTCCGGTACGGCGGTACCAAGCGTGGACATTACCTGCTCCACTTTCCGCACCTGCAATGCATCCGCCTCAATTTTAAGACAGATATACTGGTTCTTCGCAAAGGACGCCACCACCAGAACCGGATAATTATGATCAATAGACGGATGCTCCATGCCGTTTTTTTCATTTACCATTGTGCCGCCCGGCACATATTTTACCAGATAGCAGTGCTTTGCCGTCTTTATCGCCTCTTCTGTTTCGATCTGTGCAAGCTCCGGATTGAAGATCGCAATCGCGCCGTCCGGCGCATACTCCTGATCTGTCACAAGCTTTTTATTGATATAGCAGTCGCTGATCAGCGCATAATGCCCGTTGTAGAAGGAGATAATTCCAAGCTTCGGAGAAGCCCCCGCATAGCGCGTCTCCTCCGCTTCCAGATATTCCGCAAGCGGCAGTGTCTTTGAAACAATCTTTTTTGTCACTGCGGTCACCGCCACCGGAGCGGTCGACTTTTTCTCCGGATACGGATGTCCGGCACCGATCTTCACATCCTTCGCGCATGTCTTGCCATGCAGGATATACGGGGTATATATAACCTCGTAATAATAACTTTTGGTATTCAGCTTCGGCATCGTCTCACAATCAATGTCTGTCTGCCTGAAATAGACGGTTCCCTCCTTATCCTCCAGATGGGCTTCCAGTTCTTCCTCCGGTACAATAAAACCGAACCCTGCACTGACCGGCTGCTTGATCATGTATTTTACGATATAACCGCGCAGTCTCTCCGGTTTGGATTCTTCCTGCTTCTCCTCTGCAATGACCGTCTTCTCTGAGATCAGAGCGACATCCTTCGCCGCGCAAAGCTTACCCTTTAAGGTCTGCTAGATCGTAAACGAAACCCTGCGCCCCAGAACCAGCTGCGACGCCTCCCCGGCATCTGTGAGATTGTTGACATGGAACCAGTATTCCCCGGAAATATAACCGGTACCGTTATCCGTGCGGTAAGCCGTAATGAGTCCCACATACCGTACCTGCGCGATATCGCCGGTCTGCAGCACCGTCTCTTCTGCGGTATTTACCTCGCCGTTCCCGTCAATCCACACTTTCGCATAATCCGCACAGGGGTGCATCTTCTCCAGCGTCACACTGACCGCTTCCTGCACCATCTCACCAGGTTCTTTGGCGCAAGTGTAGGAAACCACGTAGATATTGCCCGGTTTGAATCCAAAGTCAATCTGATCCTGCGAAAACATGATATTTCCGCGCGGCAGTCCGGCGTTCTCCATCTTCGCATAATTCTGTGAGACGTAGCAGTTCCCGATAAAGCCGTTCGTCCGGAGTGCATTCGGGAAAAATAAAATGATCCATCAAAAAAACGGTAAATTGCTTCCGTCTGGCTTAATTTTTCCACGCATACCTTGTGTGTGTGCGATACCAGCCGGATGTCATCCGCGCAGATCTTTCCGGCTGCAAGCTTCAGATGACAGGACACGGTACACGCAAAATCTCCATACCGCATGAGTTCCAGTTCCGTGGCATCACGACAGCCTTCCGGCGCAAATGTAAAATTCCCGATCATTCCGGTATCACGCATCAAATCATAATCTGTCAGTTCCCCGACCAGCCGGATATCCGCCACATCCGAAAGCATGATCTCCCTGCCCTCTACCGTGATCGTCTCCGCTGCAATGTTCTGCAGGATTCCTTCTGCCCTGCTGTCATCTTTCAGCGTCACTTCGACCCGGTTTAATAAATAGATCCCGCTCTCTCTGACCGTTATATCTTCACCCCTACAAGCTGCTCCTTCTACTATCCGTCATGTATTTATGGTATTACAGCACCCGCGCTTTTGCAAGGAGTTCTTTCCACGCAGACTGCCCGGAGGTTCACGGTGCTTGTCAAATCTGCATACAGTCATACAATATATATAATGTCTTTCTACATTTCATAATCTCCCAGCGGATTCATGCAGCTTTCTGTACCGTGATTGTATTTGTTTCGGCTGCTCTGTATTCTGAAGCTTCGGGTCTACAGCCTACAAAATACGCCGTGAGACCCGTTTTCTGGAATATTTTGATCATTTTTTCTACCTGTTGGAACGTTCCCGGGTCTACAGCCTACAAAATACGCCGTGAGACCCGAATTTTTACAATTTCCGGGTCTCACGGCGTATTTTTTGCTTCCTGTGCCCAAAAGCCATGGATTTATCCCTCTTTTTCTCTCTTATCAAGCGGTTTTGGGGTCTCACGCAGCTATTTTTCCTCTGTAGACCCGCGCCAGCCTTCTCCAGGCTTTCTCACAAACGTTTTCTGGAATAAAAAATGTGCCACGACACATTTTCGCACCAAGCGCGGTCGCCTGCGGCATGTCTCTCCTTCGCGCAAGTGCGCATCCTGCCCGGAGGGCTAAAAGCACCTTGTCAAGCGTCTTCCTGTACCGTAATATTCCGCACCCAGATGTATTTTTTATAATGTAAGTACACAGCAGGAATCTTCACAATCTCGTCGAGGTTCACGATACAGTACACCACCATGACCGGCCATTTCAGCACAAATGCCGCAAAGAAGCCGAACGGCACGGAAAAGCACCACATCGCCCCGAGATTCCCCTTCATATCGAACTTGGAATCCCCTCCGGCACAGAAGATGCCGTCCAGCACTGTCGTATTGACCGACTGCGCCATGATATTGCAGCCGCAGAAGATCAGCATATACTGCAGATACTCCGCCGCCGTCTCACTGAGCGGCGCAAAACGCACGATCAAAGGCGAGATCAGCATCAGAAGACCGCCGGTGGTCATGCCGACCACAATCGCCATGCGCGTCAGTCTGCCGCCGTACACTTTTGCCTTGTCCAGTTCTCCGGCACCGAGCAGATTTCCGATCAGCACGCCCGCACCGCCGCTGACGCCGCGGATCAGGCACGATAACATATTCTTGGCGATCGTGGTGATGGAATTTGCCGCCACCGCGTCGCTTCCCATGTGTCCCATAATCACAGAGTAGGACACGTAGGCGATTCCCCAGACGAGTGCAGCGCCGAGCACCGGCATGGTATAACGCCAAAAATCTTTTGTCAGAACGGCATCCGCCGCATGGAACATTTTCTTCCAGATGATCTGCACACGCCCGGACTGCTTCGTCTCCAGATAACTCCAAACGAGCTCCACCAGACGGGCGATAACCGTCGCGTAAGCCGCTCCCTGTATTCCTAACGCAGGAAGCCCCAACAGCCCGTAGATCAAGATCGCATTGCAGATAATATTCACGACGACCGCTGTACAGCTGATCCGTGAACTGACCGTGGCATAGCCGGTATTTTTCAACAGGATCAGGTAAATCTGTGAAATACCGCACAGCAGATATGACAGGGACACCGCGCGCAGATAGACCGCTCCACTCTCAATTAGCGCAGGATCGGAGGTAAAAATGCGCATGAGCACCTCGGGCGCCACCGCCGCAAACACGGTAAACACACCGCTGAATATGAGATTGGTGCGCAGTGCAATCGGCATGACCTCCTCGATGGAAGCCGCGTCCTTTTTCCCCCAATACTGTGCTGCCATGATTCCCGAACCGGCAGAGATACCGCTGATAAACAGATTTAAGACAAACTGGATCTGCCCTGCCAGAGACACTGCCGACAGGGAGGTCTGGCTGACCGCCCCGAGCATAATGGCATCCGTGGCGCTGACTAACGCCAGCATAAACTGCTGCATCGTGATCGGCAGCACCAGAAGCTTTAATTTCTGGTAGAATTCATCGTGGAAATTGATTTTTGCAAACATAATTTTCATCCTTTACATATATATCTCATGGGATTTTATCATCTATGTCTTGCCGCCGTCAATTTCCTTTCTTGCCTTTTTTCAGGCAAATTTCGGATTTTTTTACATATCCTGCACTTTTTACAGATTCGGTCTTTCCACTACGGTCTTTTCACCGTCCACTCGTACGTTCCGGCAGGCACATTCTCACTTCTTCCATCCGGAAGAAGCACTACCGCCTCCACCGGCGTTGCAAGCCGGATATGGCAGCCGTCCGGTTCGTACCGCCATGCGCTCTCGATCTTCCCTGCCACGGAAAGATAGCTTCCGGATACGCCTCCCAGGCGCTCGTCCGGATAAGGTGCAAAATGCAGTTTTGCAAAGCCCGGTTTTTCCGGTCTGATTCCCAGGATATATTGATAGTAAAACTCCCCCACACTGCCGAATGCGTAATGGTTAAAGGATACCATATTTTCACCGGAGCCCGCCATTTTCTCCTCGTTGACGGTTCCGTCCGGCTTTAAGGCATCCCAGCGCTCCCATGTTGTCGTCGCGCCACATTTTACCTGGTACATCCACCCCGGGCAGTTCTCCTGCAGTAATACATCATAGGCAAGCTTCTGCTCTCCCGCCTCCACCAGAAGCGGCAGTAGATGCTCCGTCGCAAAAAATCCCGTCTGCAGCCCGTTTTTACGGATGTTGGCAACAAAGTTTTTCCTGACCCGTTCCCGCAGCTCGCCCTCCGGCAGTACATATTTTAACGCCATAATATAGGCAGACTGATAATCCTTCGCCACGATTCCGTTTTTACTCACGAATTTTTTGATATAAGCGTCCGTCGTCGCGGCAAGCTGTCTGCGGTACCGCGCCGCATCTTCTCGCTTTCCAAGCCGTTCTGCCGTCTCGCTGATGACCTTTAAATCATGCACGATGAACGCGTTTGACACCGGATTGTTGTGCATCGCCTGCCATGCGATTCCTTTTCCCATCGCGAGCCAGTCGCCTAGGGACGGACCAATCCAGAGATTTTTCTTCCCCATCTTGCGGATCTCCGCCTCCACAAAAAGCTTCATGCTCTCATACTGGCGCGGCAGTGCCTCCTCGTCCCCGAACTGACGATACATCATCTCCGGCAGAATCGTGACCGCATTGCCCCAGCCCAGCATGCTGATAAATCCGATCCCGGCAGGTCCTGTCTGCGGCACCGTGGCGCACACATATCCCTCGGTGTTGTCAAGCTGCCCCAGCTCCAGATCCCGCAGAAAATTTTTCCAGAACGCATCCGTATTAAAATTATAAGCCCCTGTCAGTGCAAACACCTGACCGTCCCCGGTATAGCCCATGCGCTCATCCCGCTGCGGGCAGTCGGTCGGCACTTCCACATAGTTGGATTTCTGTCCCCAGACCTGGTTCTCATAGAGCTTCTGCACCAGCGGATTTTCGCAGGAAAAATATCCGGTACGCTTCATCTCTGTGTGAAGTGCGTATGCCCTGATCATCCCCGGCTGATATGCCGCACCGGAAAGTTCCATATAACGAAATCCCATATAAGTAAAGCGCGGGCGGTATTCTTTCTTCTCCGCACCTGCATGGTAGACGATGGTCGCCTTTGCTTTGCGCAGATTTGCGGTGTACAGGCTGCCGTCGGCATTTAAGATCTCCCCGTGCCGGATCGTAATTGTCTCATTTTTCAAAAAAGAAGGATCTATTTCTACAATTCCGGCAAAATTCTGCCCAAAATCAAGGATCGTCACATCTCCCTGCACCGTTGTCTCCCGCACCGACATCTCATCCTGCAGGCGCACCTCCGTAAGTGTCGGCTCCAGTGCGAACGGCGTCTCCTTTGTGTAGGCGGCCGCATGACCGGTCACGTTCTCTCTTCCGTCTGCAAAATAAATCTCACCATCGTACTCTCCTGCATATTCATACGGGGATTCCAGTTCCTCCACCGTCTCATCGGAGACGATTTTTCTGCTTCCCGCCGCATCCTCCAGTTCCAGAATCCATGCGACCGCCGGCTGCTCTCCGTATATCTGCGTCTGATTTTCACAGAGAAAACGCCCGCAGTACCACCCCTGTCCGAGATAGACCGTCAGCGTATTTTCCCCTTCCCGCAACAGCTCCGTAACCTCGTGTGTCTGATAGAGCACACGTCTCGGATAGTAGGAAAATCCCGGCGCAAACATCTGGCTCCCGATCTTCGTACCGTTTAATTCTGCTTCGTACACGCCGAGGGCTGTGCCGTAAAACACAGCTTTTTTGACCTGTGAAGCCGTAAATTTCTGCCGGTATACAAAAACCTCGCCCTCCCGGTATTCTTTTTCTGAAGTGATCCACTGTTTTCTTAATTCTTCCATCTGCATTTCCATCCTTATTCTGCCATCTCCCGCTCTGTCAGATCCGTGCGTTTAAAAACTGTGCGCTTACCTCCAGCGACCGTAGTGGAGAGTTGTCCACCCAGTTTTTATGGCTTTCTAAAATCACGGCATCCACATTCACGTTCTTTGCCTGTGCAATGAATGCATCCAGACTCATATTGCCGCAGCCAAGCTCCATGCTGTCCGATTTTAAGATCGGCGTCATGGCAGGCTTCAAAAGCCGCGTGCCGCGGTCATTGATATGATAGAGTTTCATTCTCGTGTCCAGTTTTTTCATCAGGGCGAGCGCGTCCACGCCTGCCTCCGTCGGCCAGTAGGAATCCAGCTCAAAGTTGACATATTCCGGATCTGTCTCCGAAAGGAGCAGATCATACGCCGTTTTCTGCGGCTCAACGTGCAGAAATTCACAGTTATGATTGTGGTACAAAAGCTCAATGCCCGCCTCTTTCAAAATTTTTCCGGAGGTATTCAGATCCCGGCACAGCCCCTGCACCGCGGCTTTATCCGCGTAATCAAAGCGGTACATTCCCGTGATGACAACATATTTTGTGCCGAAGGCTTCTGCCTCTTTTGCAACCGTCTCCGGCTCCCGTCTGATCGTTCCAAGATCTTCATGGATGCTCGTCACACAAAGTCCCGCTTCTTTTACAAGGGCATTCCAGTCATAGCTGCCGCCTTTTCCGACCGGCATCCCCGCCGCCTTCGTGAGCATCCGCACCAGAAAAGAGGTCGGTTTCACCATAAAACCGTTCAGTTCGATTCCATCGTAGCCTGCCGCCTTGATCCGCCGCAGCGTCTCTGCCGTCTGCTTTTCATTTTTCGTTACTGTTCCAAGCATGATCTGCTGTACTGCTTTTTTCATCCCTCTGCGCTCCTTACTTCCTATTCCTTAGTTCTTTGGAATTTTCTGCAATGCGTCGTTTAACGCTTTCATCTGCTCCTCGCTCACAGCGTCTCCCGCCTGCTTTAAGAGACTTGCCAGTGTCATGCGCTGCATCATCCGCTGCAATGCCGGGTTGTCCTTCACGCTCTCCGCCACATCGCCGCGGCTTGCGGAAGCCTGTGCCATCAGGCTCTGCACAATGGCGTTTGCCATCTCATTTTTCGCCAGTTCCCCCAGTGTATCGGAAATCGAATAGTGATCGGCTTTAAAATCCTCTTTGTCAAACCAGTTGACCACGTCGCCCTGCTTGTTGAAAATGTAATCCGGATTCGGTGTGTCCACTTTTCTCACTGTAATCTCATCGGTGCAGTCCCCGGACACTGCCCGGATCGTGTGCGTTCCCGTAATCGGCACCCGGAATCTGAAGATGCGTGCACCTTCTTTCGTCTCTTTCTCTGCTCCGTCCACAAAGAGCGAGACCTTCTTCTGGTTGGAGTACACTTTGATCTCCGTCACATCCTCTGCACGGTCCGTGTACCTGCTGCCGCAGAGATGCACAAATGGGGCTTTGCTCCAGTATGCCTTGTATACATAGAACGCATCCTTTTTGATCCTGCGGTCCATCGTCACAAGCCCTTTCTGGTTCTCGCCGTGCTTGCCACCCTCGTCGCGCCCGTCCGCAGCGAAATCAAACAGATTCCATACATGCGTTGCCCACAGATACGGGCGCTCCTCAATCATTTTTGCCATATGCTCGTGGTAAACGCACTGATATTCCTCCGTGTAATCGCCCCGCTCCGGATTCGCACTGTGGTACGCCGGATTCGCGTCCGCGCCGTATTCGGAGAGTCCGATCACCCGGTCGGGGTAAGTGCTGTGATATTCGTCAAAAAAGCTGTCGTTCTGATCCAGTTCCCCGATGTACCAGCCAAAGTAGAGATTGTAGCTGTTCATATCCGGTATCTCCAGCATCGGGCTGTCCGTCTCTAACATAAAGACATCCGCCATAACCGTCGGACGCGTCTTATCCAGTTCATGACACAGATCATTTAATCTACGGTGATTCTCCAGCAGTTCTTCGTTCACCGCGCTTGCTGCCGTGATCTCATTAGAAAGTCCCCAGCAGACAATCGACGGATGATGATAGTTCTGCACGATCAGCTCCTTCATCTGGCTTAACGTATTTTCGGTGCCGTCCGTCATGTGCATCGTGATATACGGAATTTCCGCCCACACAATGATTCCGTTCTCATCGCAGAGATCGTAGAACTCCTGCGCGTGCTGATAATGTGCCAGGCGGATCGTGTTGGCACCAAGCTCTCTTACAATCGCCATATCCTCCCGGTGCATCTCGTATGTCAGCGCATTGCCCGCGCCCGCACGATCCTGATGACGGCTCACGCCGCGCAGCGGATAAGATCGTCCGTTTAAGAAAAAGCCCTCTTTGGGATCCATCTTAAAGCTGCGGCAGCCAAACGTCCGCTCCACGACATCACCGCCCGGAAGTTCTGCTTTTACCGTATACAGATACGGATCCTCCACACCGTCCCAGAGATGCACATTTTTAAGCGCAAACACGGCTTTTGCATAACCGTTTTCCACGGGAACCGTCTGTGTCTCTCCCGCCACGGTGACCGTCACGTCCGGTGCTTCCCCCGTCATCCACAGTTCCACCGTCACGTCTGCGTCCGCCTGTTTCTCTGCGGCGTCCAGAATCGTCACCTCCGGCGTCACTTTCATGCCGTTTCCGCCTGCATAGTCCATCACAAAATGCACTTTAGGCACCGTCACCAGCTTTACCATGCGGTACAGCCCGCCGTAAAAAGTAAAATCGGCTTTCTGCGGATACACCTTTGTGTTGTCAGAGTTATCCACATATACTTCTAACAGATTGTCCTCTGTCAACTGCTCCGTCACATCTACCCGGAATGTAGAAAATCCGCCCTCGTGGTGGAACAGCTTCGTTCCGTTGACCACAACATCCGCCGTCATCGCTGCGCCGTTAAATTCCAGATACGCTCTTCCTCCCTTTTCCAGTTCCGGTTTTGCAAAATGACGCACATATTTGCAGGTTCCGCGATAATAATCGTTTCCGCCGTCCTGCCCGTCAACCGCGTTCCAGGTGTGCGGGAGCGTCACCGCTTCCCCGCTTTCACTCTGTGGATTTTTATAAAATGTCCAGTCTTTTTCCAGCACTATTGTATTTCTCATCTATTCCGTTTTCCCTCTCTTTTCTTCTCTCTATTTCATTTCCTCAATCACTTTTTCCACTTCTGCCTGTTTTTTCTCCTGAATGCTCTTCTGTACTTCCTCCATCTTCTCTTTGGAGAGCGGCGTCTCGCGCATTGCGCAGAGCGTACATACCCAGCCAATCAGCGGGAGTCCGAAATACATGCTCATCGTCATCCAGAAGATTGCCGGTGTGGACGGGTCGGTCGGCTGTGGCATCGTGTGCCTGTAGCCGATCAATGCCACCAGACCGGTTGCAATCGCTGCAGAAAACGAGGATACTAACTTGTCAATAAAGCTGTATGTACCTGTCACTGCTGCCGGAATGAATTTACCACTGCGGTCTAACTCGTAATCAATGATGTCCGCCATCATCGCATTGCTTGACATCGTCACGCACATTTTTGCACCATTTAACACCAGGGTCAATAATACATATACAATCATCATTGGAAGCGTCGTCGCAATCAGGGTCGGATCAATGAAAATAAACAATACCACAAGCACCGCCGCCACGGTGATGCACACATACGTCCACGTCACCATCGCCTCTTTATTTCCGTGCTTTCCTGCGTATTTCGCCCCGATAAACGCGAAGATGATCGAAGGAAGCATACCGATTACACTTAAGATTGTCCCAAGCTGCATATTGCCGATAATAATTCCGAACAGCATCGTCGTCACAACCGCCTGGCTTGCCGTCTGGCTCGCGATCTTATCCGAACTTGCCGCAACGATGAACGTCTGCAGCGCACGGTTGGATTTGACCAGCTCCCACATATCTTTTACTTTTACCGGCTCCGCCTTCTTCTTGCTCGCCACGCCCACAAAATTTTCCGGTTTATCGATATCCGATACCGCGATGCTGCAGAGAAGTAATCCCACACCCGATACTGCCACGCAGACGATGCAGGATGCTGCAAGCATCTCTACCGAATAGACATTTCCATATTTTGGGAGCAATATCACCGTAATCACGATGTTAAGAATCATCGGCACCAGATAGTTATAAGCTGTACTCCAGACGCCTACCATCGGGCGCTGCTTCGGGTCGTTCGTAAGCATCGCCGGAACGATCTGCGCTGTGACGTTGCACATCGTATAGCCGATCACATACAGGCAGTAGAGCAGCACGAACAGCACGATTCCATGTCCCTTTCCGCTCGCCCAGCAGTACATGATCAGGACTGCCAATGACTCGATCAGCCATCCTGCCACCATCAGAATCCTGATCTTTCCGAACCGCGTGTTCATCTTATCGATGATGATCGCAATGATGGGATCTGTGACGCCGTCCAAGATTCTTGTTGCAGTCAGGATAATGCCTACCACCGCTGTTGCAATGCCATACCCTTCGTTTGCCACATAGCTTGCCAGTCCAAGCAGCACATAAAAACACATTCCAATCCCAGAACTGCATCCTGCAAGCGCTACCCTCCATGTCTTTGCACGGCGGTAGACAATGCCGTTTGTCTCCACAGACTGTTCTTTTTTCTTTCCAAACATTTTTATACCCTCCAGACTTTTCCATATTTTGCCGCTTCCGTATGTCTGCTATATCTGCGGCCTCTGTTTTTCTATGGCTTTATTCTAGCCGGTCTTTTTCCTTTCTGTGTTTACAAATTCGTTGTTATGTACTAAAATTCATGTTATAAAATGATGTATTGCTATTTTTCTAACATTTTCACGATTTTATAAACTCCCGGTTTTATAAAATCTTATATAGTAACATCAGATTACAAGAGATGCACAGGAAAAATACGGCTGACGCTGTATTTTTTCACTGCAGAATGGAGGATTTTATGAGATTACCGGAACATTTTTTGATCGGGGCTGCCACAGCCGCCCATCAGGTAGAAGGGAACAACATCCGCAGCGACTTATGGGCGATGGAGCACATGAAGCACACCAGCTTTTTGGAGCCGTCCTTAGACGCGGTCGATCACTACCACCGCTATGAGGAAGATATCAGGCTTCTGTCCGACGCCGGCTTAAACGCCTATCGTTTTTCGATCGAATGGGCGCGCATCGAGCCGGAGGAAGGCGTGTTTGATGCAGGGGCCGTCGCACATTACCACGACGTCATCGCCTGCTGCAAAAAATACGGTGTGGAACCGTTTGTTACCCTGCATCATTTTTCCAGCCCGAAATGGCTGATGACCAAAGGCGGATGGGAAGCTTCGACTACGCCTGCCGACTTTGCCCGCTATGTTCATTATATTATGGAAGAACTCGGCAGCGAACTGCACTATGTATGCACCATCAACGAGGCAAATATGGGCATTCAGGTCGCCGCAATCGCCGAGCGCTACAAGCGGCAGATGATGGCGCAGATGCAGGCAGCACAGACAGCGCCAAGGAGCGGCGACAGCGCGGACGGTACGGTGCAGGTCGGCATCAATCTTGAGAAAATGATGGAAAATCAAAAGGCAACCGCCCTTGAAAATATGGAAGTCTTCGGCGTGGAAAAAGTAGAAAACTTTACCTCCATGCGCACCAGAGAGGGCGATCTTCTCATCATGAAAGCACATGAGCTCGCCAGAAAAGAAATCAAAGCGCTCTATCCGGACATTAAAGTCGGTCTGACCTTAAGCCTGCACGACATTCAGCCGCAGGCGGGCGGCGAGGCGCGCGCAGCCTCTGAATGGGATGAAGAATTTTTACACTATCTCCCTTATATTAAGGAGGATGATTTCTTAGGCGTGCAGAATTATACCCGCTCCCTGATCGGTCCGGACGGTCAGCTTCCGAATCCGGAGGGTGCCGAACTGACCCAGATGAATTATGAGTTTTACCCGGAAGCTTTAGAGCATGTTCTGCGCAGGGTGGCAGAAGATTTTCACGGTGACCTGTATGTCACTGAAAACGGAATTGCAACTTCCGATGACACCAGGCGCGTCGCTTTTATCGATGCCGCACTTAACGGCGTCGCTGCCTGCATCCGCGATGGTCTCCCGGTAAAAAGTTATTTTCACTGGAGTCTCCTTGATAATTTTGAATGGCAGAAAGGCTACTCGATGACTTTTGGACTGATTGCGGTCGACCGCAGCACACAGACAAGACATCCGAAGGAAAGCCTGCGTTTCCTCGGAAGCTGGAACCGCTAAAGAAAGGAATACCCGCATGGACATCAAAGAACGTCTCTCTTTTTTTCAGGAAATGGTTCAATGTGAATACCCGCTTCATCTCTGGCACTACAGCCCGGAGTTTGAGCTGATCGAGACAGACTGTCCGGCAGAACTCATGCTGCCGGACATTATCTCCATGCTGGGTTTTTCCTCTCTCGTACTCGCACATATCGAATCCGGGAACCGCATGCCGCTGATTTTGGACACCGAGTTCGGACTTCTCTGGATCGCCGGTTTTGAGTATCAGGGCTTTGCGCTGCAGCAGATCCACATCGTCGGTCCTGCTTTTACCGGAAGCAACTCACATCTGGTTCTGCGTAAAAAGCTGGATTCCTACCAGCTTACCGTCAAGCTGCGCTCTAAAATTGTAAAGCAGATCGAGAGTGTGCCGATCATTCCGTCTTCCGTGCTGCTCTCCTACGCCATCATGTTTCACTGCGCCATTACCGGCGAGCGGATCACCGCGGATCTGATCTCTTTTACCTCACACAGCACGACAGGCGTTCCGGATGACTCGCCGCTTCTCTCCGGGGAGCATCCGGGCATCTGGATGGCGGAACAGACATTTCTCTCCATGATCCGCGAGGGAAATCCGGAATACAAAAAGGCTCTTGCAAAATCCATGACCTTAAGCTCCGGCGTCAAGGCCGAGATCGGCGATTCACTCCGCATGAGCAAAAATAATCTGCTGGTGCTCCTAACCCTGTGCAGCCGCGCTGCGATCGATGGCGGTCTGAATCCCTCCATCGCATACACCCTAAACGATTACTATGCCGGGCGCATCGAGGAATGTAAAACGACTGCCGACACGACCAATTTAAGCCGCGAATTTCTCGATGATTACGTCCACCGTGTCCGCGCCGCAAAGGAGACGAATGCACATTCCAGGCAGATTCAGAACATCTGCGACTACATCAGTCTGCACATCCGCGAACCGCTCTCGGTCTCTCTGCTCTCCGAACGGCTCGGCTACACGGAATATTATTTTTCCCACAAGTTCAAGGAAGTGACCGGCGAGAGCGTGAATGCTTATATCCGCCGAAAAAAAATAGAAGAAGCAAAGCTTCTTCTATCGGGTACCCGCATGAGTATTCAGGACATCAGCGATGAACTGTCCTTCGGCAGCCGCAGTTTCTTTTTCTCCAGCTTTCAGAAGGAGACCGGCATGTCACCGACGGCATACCGCGGGGAGCACTGTAAGGGGTGAGGGGAGGACCTGATTGCCCCAACATTTCTTTTTGAACCGTTTATCCAGATCTATTTCCCGTATCACCTGCTCTTTCATTCCAGATTTTTGAGATAATCGTTCTTCTAAATCATCCTGTAGAATAGGTGATATTATAGCAGCCGAAATACCTGTTCCACTGAATCGGTGAGATTCTCCATGGCTTTTTCCCGCTGCATGGCCTCCTCTAACGTGCACGCCCCTCGCACGATCGGGAAAAATGCGTCAATGCCGTTGTCATTGCACGCAGCCGCTTCTTTTGTGACCGAACCGGCGAACGCAATCACTTTACAGCCATACTTCTTGGCAGCCCTCGCAACCCCCACGGGCGCTTTTCCCATTGCAGTCTGAAGATCCAGCCGTCCCTCTCCGGTGAGCACAATCTGCGCTTTCTTTGCCTCCTCCTCAAAATGGATCACGTCTAATATCAGCTCGATTCCCGGAACCAGTCTCGCCCCAAGATAACTGATAAAGGCATATCCCATGCCGCCGGCTGCCCCCGCGCCCTCCCGGGCTGCATAGTCAACGCCGATCCGCTCGGCAGTGATCGCGGCGTAATGCTTCATATCCGCGTCGATACGCGGCATTTCCTCTTCCCGTATGCCCTTCTGCTTTCCATAAATACAGGTCGCCCCTTTTTCTCCGCAGAGCGGATTCGTGACATCACATGCAATCTGAAAATCACATTCTTTCAGTTCCGGCATCAGATGCTCCAGTGAAACGAAATGTATTTTACCAAGCGCATCCGCTCCCTCTCCTGCTTCCTCTCCATCCTTGGTCAGAAACTTCACACCGAGCGCTCTAAGCATTCCGGTTCCGCCGTCATTTGTTGCACTTCCGCCGATTCCAATGATGAATTTGCGGCATCCGCGCGAAACGGCATCCCGTATCATCTCGCCCACTCCATAGGTGGTGGCTTTTCCCGGATTTCTCTGCGCCTCCTCCACAAGTGTAATACCCGCGGCCTGCGCCATCTCCATAACCGCCGTCTTTTCATCCGCAAGGATTCCGTAGTAAGCTTTTACCCGGCTTCCCATCGGTCCCGTCACAGACAGTTCCACTTTCCTTCCGCCCAGCCCCTCTATCAGGGCATCTGTTGTGCCCTCTCCTCCGTCTGCCAGGGGGCGGACCGTCACATTGGCATGCGGATAGACGCGCAACACCCCGTCACGCGCCGCATTCCCCGCTTCCATGGAAGTCATACTCCCCTTAAACGAATCGATCAAAACCATTACATCCATCTTTTTCTCCTTACAGGCATGCAGCGGAGACACTTTGCAATGCTCACTCTGCAATGCCTTTTTTCATTTTTGTCCACAGTGTTGTAGGGCTGATCTCCAGTTCTTCCGCAATCTTCTGCCTGCTTCCGTTATTTTTTGGAAGTGTCAGCATATTAACTTCACTGACATATCCATAATCACGTCTGTTTCAACCGTGAAACTATCTTATACACTCTCAACATACTCATAATAGGATTTTCTCCACCAGTCGCACTTGTGTCACACCATTTTCTATACACGTTACCTTTATATCTACTTTTCTATTTTTTTATCATGTTCGCTGTTCCAATTTACACCTTGTAAAAACTCCAACAAACATACCGTCTCCACATGCGTCGATATCGTTGTTGGAACACACATCGTCTACCTCGTAACCCGAAAAAGAACACATATCATTATCATTCAACAAGTCGTGATTATCGCTCATTTAAAAGCTCCTCCTTGTTGTTTTACTCTACTTTATTTACACTGCCTTATTATGAAGATTCATATATCTGTCTCCCGCATCCGGTATGCTTCTTTCATCCATACCCTTTAATACGAAGGTCGCATTGGTGGTATTAATGCCGTTTCTTCCGTTGGAGCCGCATATACAAGCTTCAGATCAGCCATCAGCTTTTTGATATCTTTGTAGGAAACAAACTTCGTTGAATTACGGATCTGATGAATGATACACTGCTGGATTTCTGTTTTTGGATAAACAGCTTCAATTGCTTGTGGAAATCCATTTAGTCCATCCACACATGCAATCAGGATATCCTCAACTCCGCGGTTCTTTAGTCCATTCATGATGGAGAGCCAGAACTTGGCGCTTTCGTTTTCTCCAACATACATACCAAGAACGTCCTTTTTTCCGTTCATATCAATGCCAAGAGCAATGTAGACTGCACGTTTTACAATTCGTCCTTCACTTCGGACATGATAGTGGATAGCATCCATAAATACGACAGCGTACACTTCTTCCAACGGACGTTCCTGCCATCCTTTTACAATTGGAAGGATTTTATCCGTAATCCGGCTGATGGTACTGTCAGAAATATCAATATCATACAGTTCCCGCATGTGAGATTCGATATCTCCGGTAGTCATTCCCTTTGCATACATGGAAAGGATTTTTTCTTCCATGTCCTGAGTCACAGTATTCTGATATTTTTTGATTAGCTGAGACTCATACTCACCGTTACGATCTCTTGGAATAGCTACATCCATATCTCCATAGCTTGTGTGCATAGTTTTGCTAGAATGCCCATTCCGACTGTTATCTGTTTCTTTGTTTCGATAGTCATACTTGGAATAACCTAATTCCTCATCCAATTCCTCATCCAAAGCACCTTCCAGAAGAACAGACATCATGTCACGCATCATTTCTCTCATTGCTGCTTTTTGTGGGCTGTCTTGTCTTCTTGCCATAAAAATAACCTCCAAACTGAGTAATTTTATCTTACATCAATTTGGAGGTTTACACAAACTCTGGGATGCTCCCGATTTTCATTTACAAAGAGTGACTCTTGCGTTACAAACGGGACTCTCGCTCTACATTTCACCCATTTTTTACATCTAACGAAACCTTATTACTGATAATGGTATTAAAATACATTTATCTTGCAACCTTTCGCAATCACATCACTCCAATAATGCATATCAGAAAAAAGAATCCAAAAAAGATCAGCCAACTTCTAAACAAACTGTTGACTTTTCCACATCTCAATGATAATATACTTTCAGAAGCGGTTTTGTACCACTTGACTACTTGATAGTCTTGAGTGGGTTACTCGCTTCTTTTTTTATGTCCACTACATCATACAGATACATTTTTCCATTAGCCGCATGGTTTACGACCAGACACGCAGAATAAACATTGTATTCGCCTGTCTTTTTCTCATTGTCATATAATGGAATTGCAAATCTTGTCACATAATAAAACCATCCATTGTGAGCATCCTCGGAATGCTTTTCCTTATGATTTTCCCGATATACCTTATCAGTAGCTATCTCAACCATTTCTCGGATTCCCTGTGCCGCATTTGCCTTTGCTTTTGCTCTTGCGCCCTTTGTTTTTCTTGTATAACTAGAACCGCCATATTCATCCGGAAATTTGTTTCCAATATAAATAATGTCTCTTGTCTCTGCTATTTCAATCAATTCTCCTACATATTTTCCCAAGTAATCCTCTACATCATCCCAATTAATATTCTGTTTATTGGAAAATATGATTTCAGGCAGTAAAACAACCTTATTGCCTGACTCATCTGTTACTATATCCAGTTTGTCCATGTAATCCCTTTCTCCACTCGTATTTTAAATATCATAACATGTCCTACTGCCATTTGCATTATGAATTTAATCGGAATTACATTCCAAAAGAAAAATCAAGAAACTCGTTATCCTCCGGCTCGTCATCGGCAAGAGTTTCTTGTTGAGATATGCCGGCATTCTGACCTTGCTCCACTCCATTTTCCCTGCTACAGCCACCATTATTCTGCGCTCCTGCCCCTGTCATATTTGCATTCGTTGCATTGAATATTGAAAAGACTGCTTTTTGATAGTCTGCGAACCGTACTTTGCTCTAATATCATTCAAAGGTATCTCTTTCTTATAGTGTTTACGATACTTTCCAGCATGCCACACCCATGCTCTTTTCTTACTGCACCATGTAAAACCCAGTGCTTTCAACTGTTCTTTGTAGGTGTATGAATTGAAGCACCAAACCCAACTGTCGATAACCTCTATCGTCATGTTAAAGCCTATAATTTCATTCAGAATAGCCTTAAAATGCTCGTTTTCTTCATTGGTATAAGATTGACCGTCTGACTGTTTTTCCTTGCTTAAAATGGAAAATAAGCGGTCATATTCGCTATTGATTTCCTGCGTGATTTCAACACTTCCGTTTTCGTTGTCGGGATGGAACTTCTTCAACAACTCCTTTCATCTACTTAAAAATAGGCAACAAAAAAAGACAGTTTAATGACTTGTCTAGGTCATGAAGTCTGAACCACATATATAGCAGGGTGGGGTTCGCAACTTCGTTTTATTTCCAAGAACCATCAACCAACTGGCTCTCAAAATTTTATATATTTTTTGTTATATCTTTGTACAAAATTTCATTATATGACATACCATCTATCAATATACGTTTTGGATTATAAACAGACACATTTACTCCACTTTTTCTTCGCTTTTTCTTGGTTATCTCTCCATAAGCAATCGCTTCTACTGGATTTTCTGAATTATTGACTAATTTTTGTACCTTGCCAATAAATCTTTCAAATTCTTCTACTCCGTTTGAATATTCGTTGTAATAAAAAGCTTCAGAAAATAATATATTAACAGATGTGTTTTTAGTAACATAATTTATATACGCAAATTTTGTCCCATCTTTATTTTGGTCAAGCCATACATTATCTATGACACCGTATACAGATATAATGCTTCCCAAATCATCTGTTGTAACAAAATTTGCATCTTTATGTCTTATATATGACCCAACACTGCTTTCTTCTCCTGTCGTTGTATTTATTGCAGTATCAACGATTTCCTCTCCTGTATTTTCAATTTCCATACTTCCCCTATCTGGTACAGGATATTCATTTCCTTTATAACTTCTATGCAACTCATTATATTTTCTTTTTATTCTATTGAAAATGGTATCATCGTCTAACTCTATGCTTTTATAATAAGCGTTTAACTTCTGTCTACCTTTAACTCCTTTATACTCAACAAAATATGGGCAATCTTTATTATGTAATTTTCCTTCTTTATTCCATGTACTAAAAAACTTAATATTATTCTTTCTCTGTGTAAATTTCACTCTTGCTTTACATCCATTTATACAAGTTAAATGTCCTTTATATTTTGAGTCATAATCTTCCTTATCCAAGTCATTACAATAAATATTCCGTTCCTCTTCATCTACTTTTGCTTTTGCAAATAATATTTTTTTGCCATATCGTATCCTCCTAAATACTTTTTATCCAGTTACATTATACTATATCTATCCTAAATCACTCTCACCACAATTTGTAAATGAGAGTGATTTATATTTTACATATCCACCACTACCAGTTCTATTCCGACACTCACTGGAATTTCTCTTTTTAACTCCTTTTCTAACACATTTTCCGCATTTGGCGTAAATACGAAATGGTCGAAAAACTGCGTAAAATCAAGGATTTCTAGGTATCGGTGCGACATAGCAACACACAACTCTCTACATGCACAGTCGCCGGGAACATATCCACGCAGCATACCTTCTTCACCTCATACCCCCTCGCCTGCAGCACCTCAAGGTCTCTCGCCAGGCTGGTCGGTTTGCAGGAGATATACACCATCTGCGGCACACCGTAGCGGATGATCTTCTCCAGAGCTTTCGGGTGGATGCCGTCACGCGGCGGATCGAGCACGATATAATCCGGCTTCTCCTCAATCTCATCAATCACCTTGAGCACATCTCCCGCGATAAACTCGCAGTTTGTAAGACTGTTTAACCTTGCATTCTCCTTCGCTGCTTCGACCGCCTCCGGAATAATCTCCACGCCGATCACCTTTTTTGCAACCGGGGCGAGCATCTGCGCGATCGTACCGGTTCCGGAATAAAGATCGAACACGACTTTTCCATGCTCCGCGACATCTGCATCCGCTCCGCTCGGCAGGGCATCCCCGATGAACTCCCGTGCTGTCTCATAGAGCACCTCCGCGCCCAGAGAGTTCGTCTGGAAAAAGGAAAACGGCGTGATCTGGAAACGAAGTCCTAACAATTCTTCATAGAAATGATCCTGCCCGAAAAGCACATCCGTGCCCTCGTTTGTGACGGTGTCCGCCACACTGTCGTTGCGGGTGTGAAGCACACCGGTGAGTGTTCCCCGATAAGCGGCAGCACACAGCGCCTCCTTCCATCCGGCAAGAAGCACCTCTTCCTCCCCTTCCACTATCTGCGTTGTCGTCACCAGATCCACCAGGATCTCCCCGGTCTTCACCGCCTTGCGTACCAGAAGATGACGCAGATATCCGGTGTGGCGCAGTTTGTGATAATACGGCAGATTCCGCTCTTTAAAATAAGACAGCGTCACTGTGAGCACCGTATGAAAATCCTCGTCCACAATCCGGCATTCCGGGACATCCACGATATCGTAGAAGCTGCCGCGCTTGTGCATGCCAAGTGCCAGCGGTCCGTCCTTGTACGCATCGCCGAACGAAAACTCCATCTTATTCCGGTACTCCTGCTGTCTCGGGCTCGCCTTGATTCCAAGGAATTCGTAGTCTGTATTTTCCGGTACGATGACATCGTCGATCAGTTTTTTTACCTGTGACGCCTTCATGGCAAGCTGCTCCTCGTAAGGCAGCGTCTGATATGTGCAGCCTCCACACTCTCCGGCATGGATACAGGCAGCCTCCGGCTGCTCCTTCGGCGAACGCTCCAGCACCTCAAGCAGTCTTCCCTCGCATTTTCCTTTGCGCACTTTATTGATTGATGCGGACACTTTCTGTCCCGGGACTGCATTTTTTACAATCACGCGTCCCCCGTCTTCCGTTCTCACAATTCCCTTGTTTGGGAACTCTACGCATTCTACCATCCCCTCGATAATCTGTCCCTTTTTCACGTTCTATCCTCCATTATCCGTCCAGTTTCTTCTGCACATTGCCAAACATAAAAAATCCTGCATGCAGGATTCACTCGCCTGACTCAGCCACTTACGATACCGTTTCCTGCTACAGAATAAAGTGTGCGCCTGCCGCACACTTGCGCCTGTCTTGGCAGGCTGCCTGATGTGGTATGCAGACATTATTTACCTCACCACGAGGTGCGCATCCCCACAGAGCGTTTCCTGTTACATAAAAATAGGGCTGCACCTCTCTGCAGCCCCATGCCCTTTGTCTTAATCTTCGGTTGTTTCCTCTTTGTCCTCAGACTTTGCCGGCGCTTCCTCATCATCATCGTCCTCGAAGAAATCATCATCAAAATCATCCTCGAAATCGTCCTCGAAATCCTCAAGATAATCCGGCGTAAAGAAACGGTAGATGCCGTATATCGCTGCAGCTACAGCCGCTACAATACCGATAATTGCAAAAATCCATACTACCTTTGAGGTCTTCTTCTCCTCCACTTCTTCCTTCTTATTCAGAAGCTCGTTTAACTTTGTCATGTTGATCAGATCTTCCATCTTATTCATCAGATTCCCCTCCTTGATTTATCTTTATTTACTGCATGTCTTTTTATTACGCACATTATAGCATATCTTTCCCTGTTCGCCTATAAAAAATTTATAAATTAACACATTTTATACTTTTTTTAATTTTGCGAATGCCGCAAACATTTTCTTGGTTCCTGCCGCGTCAAAATCGACCGTCACCTCAAAATCTCTGCCGCCGGGCACGATGGCTTTTACCGTTCCCTCCCCGAACTTCATGTGGGAGACACGGTCGCCCACACCGTAGCTTAAGCTTCCGCCTTCCGTATGTACCGACGAAAACGCTCTCGCCTGCATACTCTGCCCGGACAGCTGGTCCCGCATCGTCGGCCGTTTCTTTTTCACCGGCTCCGCCGTGTGCCGCTCCCTGTTCTCCAGATACGCCGGCTTTTTGATCTCTCCGTTTAAAAGCTCCGGCGGAATCTCCTTCACAAAACGTGAGACCTTGTTGTACTGTGTCTCGCCGCGCACCATGCGCTGTCTCGCCGAAGTGATGACAAGCTCCTTCATCGCACGCGTAATGCCGACATAGGCCAGCCTGCGCTCTTCCTCCAGTTCACTGCTGGCATTGTCTGACGTGATCGACATATAGCTCGGAAACAGACCGTCTTCCATTCCCGCCAGAAAAACCTTCGGGAACTCCAGACCTTTGGCGCTGTGCAGTGTCATGAGAACCACATAATCATTCTCCTCGCCGACGCTGTCAATATCTGCCACAAGCGCAACTTCCTCCAAGAAACCACTTAACGTCGGCTGTTCTTCGCCCTCCTCGTAGGCAACTACCTTGCTTAACAACTCATCGATATTCTCGATTCGCGCCTCCGCCTCGTCGGTGCCTTCCGCCTCAAGCTCCTTCACATAGCCGGTTTCCTCAATGACCTCCCGCAGAAGATCTGCCACGCTGATATAAGGCAGCTTGCTGCGCATCGTCTGGATAAATGTCACAAACGGTTTGATTTTCGCTGCGCTCTTGCCAAGAGACGGTATCTCCTCTGCACGCTTTAAGGACTCATAAAAACTGATGTCATACGCCTCCGCATAATCAGACACCCGGTTTAGTGTCGTCGCACCGATTCCGCGCTTCGGCACATTGATGATCCTGCGCACCGCCAGATCATCCCTCGCATTGTCAATCGTCTTTAAGTATGCCAGAAGATCCTTGACCTCCTTGCGCGCATAGAAATTCACACCGCCGACAATCTTGTACGGGATATTGGACACGATAAAACGCTCCTCAAACAGACGTGACTGTGCATTCGTGCGGTAAAGCACCGCGTAGTCGCCGTAGCCATACTTTCCGTCCCGGACACCGGACGCAATATCCCTGGCGACATAATCCGCCTCCTCGTAGGCGGTGTCAAACTGCTCAAAGTCGATCTTCTCTCCCTCGCCGTTTGCCGTCCAGAGCGTCTTCGCTTTCCTTCCGACATTGTTCGCAATCACACTGTTCGCCGCGTTTAGGATGTTCTGCGTCGAACGGTAATTCTGTTCCAGCTTGATGGTGACCGCATCCGGAAAATGCTTTTCAAAGTTCAAAATATTGTAGATATTCGCTCCGCGGAACTTGTAGATCGACTGATCGTCATCACCGACCACGCACAGGTTTTTGTATTTGCCCGCGAGAAGACGGATCAGCTCAAACTGCGCCGTGTTCGTATCCTGATACTCGTCCACCATGATATAGCGGAAACGCTCCTGATAGTAGGCAAGCACCTCTGGATCTGTCTGCAGCAGCTCTACCGTCTTTACGATGAGATCGTCAAAATCCAGCGCATTATTCTTCTGCAGCGCCGCCTGATACTCCTGGTAGACCTGCGCCTGCTTTTTCTTTGCAAAATCACTCGATGCCGACGCCTGCAGGGCAAACTGCGTCGGGCTTACAAGCTCGTCCTTTGCAGAGGAGATCGCCGCCAGAAGGCTGCGCTCCTTGTAGATCTTGGTATCGATATTCAGGCGCTTGCAGATCTCCTTCATGACGCTCTTGGAATCATCCGAATCATAGATCGTAAAATTCGTGTCGTATCCGATGCGGTCAATGTGTCTCCTTAAGATGCGCACGCAGGTAGAGTGAAACGTCGACACCCAGATGCTCTCCGAGCCGTATCCGACCAGCGCATCGATTCGCTCCCTCATCTCGCCAGCCGCCTTGTTGGTGAACGTGATCGCCATGATATTGTACGGATTGACGCCCTTTTCCTCGATCAGATATGCCGTCCGGTGTGTCAGCACTCTCGTCTTGCCGGAACCCGCTCCCGCGAGAATCAGCACCGGTCCTTCGGTGGTTATAACGCCGAGCTTCTGCTGCTCGTTTAATGTATCATAAATACTCATGCCTGTTTTTCCTTTTCCGTTTATAGTGATATGAGAAAGTATAACACATTTCTCTCTGTTTTTCGATACCATACAGAACATATTTTCTATTTTTCATGCTGGGGCACTGTCATATACATTTCCCAACATTTGTCTCTTGTCATCTGGTTTTGAAAACTATATAATGTGATAAGAGGTGACACATATGGACAACGATACAAAAAAATTTCTAAGTGATCTGTTAGCAGAATTACAGAGAATTGATTATGTCAGACCGGAAGATATTCCGAACATTGATTTATATATGGATCAGATTACCACATTTATGGATTCCCAGTTGGAGGCATCCAAACGGCATGCGGATGACAAGATTCTGACCAAGACGATGATCAACAACTACGCCAAGAACAATCTTCTCCCTCCGCCGGAGAAGAAAAAGTACACCAAAGAGCACGTACTGACGCTGATTTTCATCTACTATTTTAAAAATATCCTAAGCATCAGTGACATCCAGAGCATCTTAAATCCGATCACGGACAAATATTTCGGAAAAGACGGCAGCTACAGCTTGGAAGACATCTACCGTGAAGTCTTCGGACTCGAGCATCAGGAGACACAAAATCTCATGAAAGACCTCGCCAGGAAGTTCAACACCTCGTGTCAGACATTCCCGGATGCTGCCCCTGAGGACGCCGAGCTTCTGCGGAACTTCAGTCTGATCTGCATGTTAAGCTACGATGTCTATGTCAAAAAGACCATCATCGAGCGCCTCATTGACACGACCACCTCGGACAAGTCCAAGGCAGAAAAAAATAAAAAGTAATCGAAAAAGCCACAGGCACGGGCAAAAGTTCCCGTTCTCCTGTGGCTCTTTTTATCTGTCTCTACTACTTGTCCGTATTCTGCATGCGGCTAAATACCATGTCATAACCGTCATTTCCATAATTTAGGGATCGGTTGACACGACTGATCGTAGCAGTCGATGCTCCGGTCTTCTCCGCAATATCCAGATAAGTCTTCTGGTCACGCAGCATCTTGGCAACCTCGAACCGCTGTGATAAAGAAAGCAGCTCATTTACCGTACATACATCCTCAAAAAATGTGTAGCACTCTTCTCTATTCTGTAAGCTCAAGATGGCGTCAAAAAGATGATCCACTGCATCTGTCCTAAGTTTCTTACTCATGTTCTTCTCCTTCTTCCCAAAATGGATTCTTTTGTTATTTTAGCATATTAAAGTTTTAAAGTAAATACCCAAGTTTCTGTCCATGCACGCACTTTTTCCACTGCTTGCATTCATGAAATCCGATTGTTATAATAATAGAAGTATCTGGAAATTGCAAGAACTTTATTTCATACCAACGATAACTGGAGATTATAATAATGAAGAAATTAAAACAATTCCTGTTTATTTTTGTCCCGCTGCTTCTTGTGATTGCGATTCAGTTTCTCGCAACCTACTTTGCCATGGGACTTTCCCTGCTGATCGAGAGCGGCTGGTACTCTGTCACCGGCAGCGCGGGGTTCCTCGATATTGTAGATGACGCCTTTTCCCTGTGGAGTTCCCAGCGCTTCAACACCGGCGTACTGTTAATCTACAATGCCATGTCGATCGCCGTGTTCGGTCTGTGGTACTACTGCCGGTACGGCGGCAATTACCGCCCCGCTCTGCGCCAGACGTTTCATCCCGCTGCAATCGCAGGCATCGTCATGCTGATGCCGGGCACACAGTATCTGACGACCTATATCATGAGCTTTGTCGCGGCGCTCTTTCCGCACTGGATGGATGCATATGAATCCCTGCTCGAGACGGCAGGTCTCGATGATCAGATCTCCATTCTGATGGTCGTCTGCTCCGTCATCTTCGCCCCGTTCTGCGAGGAGCTGGTCTTCCGCGGCGTCACCATGCATCAGGCAAAAAAATGTCTGCCTTTCTGGGCAGCCAATCTGCTGCAGGCGCTGCTTTTTGGCATCTTCCACATGAACATGATCCAGGGCATCTACGCATTCTGTCTGGGGCTTGTTTTAGGCTATGTCTGCAACCGCGGCGGCAGCATCTATTACTCGATCCTTTTACACATGCTGTTTAACTTCTGGGGAACCGTGCTCTCCGGGCTCATCCCGTTCGGCGACACGACGTTTTCTCTGATCTTCTGGTTCCTGTTCGGCATCGCCATGACAGTCGGCGGTCTGATCGTCTTTACCTCCGGCATCCGAAAGCTGCAGGCGGCCGGCCGCTCATCGGCTATGCCTCTTTCAGATATTCCTTCAGGAACCGAATAAACGTCTCCATCTCTTCTCTCGTTCCGATGCTGATGCGCAGGTAGTTGTTGATGCGTTCCTTGGTAAAATGACGCACATAGATATGCTCCCTGCGCAGCGCCTCGAACAGTTCTGTTGCCGGCACGCGCTCGTGCGAAGCAAAGATAAAATTGCTCATCGAATCCCCGAACGTAAAACCTAACGCCCGCAGCTCTTTTTTCGTCCACTCTCTCGTCTCGATGATCTTTTTTCTGGTCTCCTCAAAATAAGCACGGTCACGGATCGCCTCCACACCAAGTGCAAGCGCTGTCCGGTTCATCGTATAAGAATTAAACGAATACTTCACGTCATTGATATAACGGATCAGCTTCGCATTTCCCATCGCATATCCGATGCGCATTCCCGCCATGGAACGCGATTTGGAAAATGTCTGCACGATCAGAAGATTGTCATATTTTTCAATCAGCGGCAGCGCCGACACCCCTCCAAAATCAATATACGCCTCGTCCACCACAACGATCACGTCGCGGTTGTGCGCGATGATGTCCTCGATCTTATCAAGCGGCATCAGAATGCCGGTCGGTGCATTCGGGTTCGGGAATATCACTCCGCCGTTTTCCCCGTAATAATCCTCCACCCGGATCTCAAACGCATCATCAAGCGCTTTCGTCTCATACGGAATGCGCAGCATATCTGCCCACACATCATAAAAAGAATACGTAATATCCGGGAAGAAAACCGGCTTTCCGGAATTAAAGAATGTCAGAAAAATCATCGCCAGCACATCATCCGAACCGACCCCGACGAATACCTGATCGCTGCCCAGTCCATAATATGACGCAATCGCATCCACAAGCACCTTACAGGTCGGTTCCGGATACAGGCGCAGCGTATCCGGGTTAAATCCGGCAAGGGCCCTCTGCACCCCCGGCGCGGGCGGATACGGATTCTCGTTGGTGTTCAGCTTGATCATCCGCTCCGCCTGCGGCTGCTCCCCCGGCACATACGGCACCACTTTTCTCACATATGACTCCCAGTTCTCCATCCCGTTCCTCCTACTTTTCCAGTCCGTACACTGCCGCCAGCTTCGCAAATGCAGGCAGGGAATGTTCCACGGTCTCATGGGACACACAGTACGCCAGACGCACGAATCCCGGACAGCCGAAAGCACTTCCCTTTACCATCAAAAGATTAAATTTCTTTCCCTCGTTTACGAATTCTTCCTCGTTTTCCACCGGTGACTTTACCCACAGGTAAAACGCCCCCTCCGGCTTGATGCAGGTAAAACCGAGCTTTGTCAGTCCGTCGTAGAGTCTGCTGCGGTTCTCATCGTAAAACGTGACATCCGTCTTCTCCTCAAGGCAGCGCGCCACAGCTTTCTGAATCAGGGACGGTGCGTTGACAAATCCGAGTGTCCGGTTTGAGATCTCAATGCCGCGGATCAGTTCTTCGGCGTCCGCCGCTTCATCCGGCACCACGACATAACCGATACGCTCTCCTGGAAGGGAAAGGGATTTGGAGAAAGAATATCCCACCAGGGTATTGCGATAATATTTCGTCAGGAAATCCTCTTTGTTCCCGTCATACACCAGCTCCCGGTACGGCTCGTCCGAGATCAGATAAATGTCTGTTCCAAATTCCGCCTGCTTTTTCTCTAAAATAGCTCCGATCTGCTCCATCGTCTGTGGCTTGTAGATCACGCCGGTCGGGTTGTTCGGCGTATTCACGATAAGCGCCTTCGTCCGCGCGGTAATCTTTGCCTCCAGATCGGCAAGATCCGGCTGAAACGTCTCCAGATTTGGCTGTACAATCACAATCTTTGCATCAAAATTCGCCGCATACTGGCGATATTCTCCGAAGAATGGTGCAAACACGATGACCTCATCGTCCGGATCGAGAATCGTCTTAAAAATAATGTTGAGCCCGCCTGCGGCGCCGACTGTCATCACCAGATTGTGTGCCGTAAACTTTGTTCCGAAACGTTCGTTCAAATTCTCTGCGATCGCCTGGCGTACTTCCTCGTAGCCCGCATTTGCCATATAACCATGAATGCCCAGAGAACCTGCCGCTCCCTTTGCATCCGCCTCATCCAGAAGGTCACGGATCGCATCGTTTAACGCCTTCGGCGCCGGGGTTGCCGGATTGCCGAGTGAGAAGTCAAACACATTCTCCTCCCCGTACTTTGCAGCCATCTCCCTGCCCTCATTGAACATGGCGCGGATTGCCGAATTGCCCTCCAGCGCTTTTTGTATTCTCTTTGATACCATAATACCTATCCTCTTTTCTGCGGTCTGACCCGCATCGTTTTCTCATTCCTTTACTTTACCAAATTACCACACGAAAGTAAACGGTCATTTGCAAAAATTTGCTCCATGCACAAGTATAACACATTTATCGGAAATTGAAAAAAAGAACGGACAACTTCCGGGGAAAAAATCCCCGTCCCGTTATCCGTTCTTTTCCTCTCTCTATTTCTATGCGTTCACCGTATCCACAAAGCGCATGAAGGCTGCTCTGCCCTCTTCCGTGCACTTGTAGACTCCTGCGTCGGTGAGAACCTCCTTAAATACCAGACCGATCTCTGTCTGAACGATCTCATGCAGCCTCTCCGGTGTGATCTCGCCCTCCAGACCGCTGCCGGCGGTAAAGCCGTACTTTGGAAGAAATTCCTCCACCCAGTCTGCATGCTTCGCCAGCTTCTCGTCCGCACGGATGTCAGCGCCGTCCAAGATCGCCTGCTCCAGATCCGCCATCTCATTCTTTAAGCGTGCCGGAAGAACTGCCAGACCCATAACCTCGATCAGACCGATGTTCTCCTTCTTGATATGATGAAGCTTTGCATGCGGATGATATACACCGAGCGGATGCTCCTCTGTCGTAATGTTGTTGCGCAGTACCAGATCCAGCTCATACGCATCGCCGCGTCGTCTTGCAATCGGAGTGATCGTATTGTGCGGCTCGCCGTCTGTCTCGGCGTAGACGAATGCCGCCTCGTCCGTGTAGCCTCTCCATGCGAGGAGAATCTTGTCTGCCAGATCGATCAGACGATCCTTGTCTGCTGCGCTGATACGGATGACAGACATCGGCCATTTTACAATCCCTGCCTTTACATCCTCATATCCTTTGAATGTGATCTCGCGCTCCACCGGTGCCTTTGCCATGGCGAACTCATAATGACCGCCCTGGAAATGATCGTGGCTTAAGATCGATCCCCCGACGATCGGCAGATCGGCGTTGGAACCGACAAAATAGTGCGGGAACTGCTGCACGAAATCAAGCAGCTTTCCGAAGGTAGCGCGCTCGATCTTCATCGGTGTGTGGTTTGCGTTGAACACAATGCAGTGCTCGTTGTAGTAAACGTACGGAGAATACTGAAAGAACCAGTCGCTCTGGTTGATGGTCACCGGAATGATGCGGTGGTTCTGTCTCGCCGGATGGTTGATGCGTCCTGCATATCCCTCGTTCTCCTTGCACAGAAGGCATTTCGGATAACCGCTCTGCTTTGCTAACTTCGCCGCCGCAATCGCCTTCGGGTCCTTCTCCGGCTTCGACAGGTTGATCGTGATATCCAGCGTTCCAAACTCTGTGTCCGCTATCCACTTCAGATCCTTCTTCACGCGGTATCTGCGGATATAGTCCGTGTCTCTGGACAGCTTGTAAAAATAATCCGTCGCCGCCTGCGGAGACTCCTTCTCATAAAGATCATAGAAACGGCGTACCACCTCGCTCGGTCTTGGAACCAGCATGCTCATGATCTTTGTGTCAAACAGATCGCGGTATGTAATCGTATTGTCCGGAATCAGCATCTGCTCCGCCGCGTAATCGAGCATCTCTGCAAGGATCTGCGGCAGTGCCTCCTCGGCGCTCTCCTGCGTCATCGGCGTGCGCTTCTCATAAGCCGCCGTGACTTCATCCTCCAGTTCGTCAATGTGAAACAGCTCCAGCAGACGGTTGATCGTAAACCGCTTATCCTGCGGCTCTATGAGTCCCGTCACCAGTCCGTATTCTGTCAGTTCCAATATTCTTTCCTGTATCATGATCCAACCTCGTTTCTAAATATACTCTGTCACTACGCCAATTTTACCGGGCCGTCGCCGATCTCTACGACATAGAAATCTGCGGCATAGCCAATCTTATTCTTATAGGCGGTTCCGACCTTCTCGATAAACGCATCCACCGCGTCATCCTTCACGATGCTGACCGTGCATCCGCCAAAGCCCGCACCCGTCATGCGGGAACCGATCACACCGTCAATCTTCCATGCTTCCTCAACCAGGGTATCCAGCTCGATTCCCGTTACCTCGTAATCATCTCGCAAAGATACGTGTGAGTCATTCATCAGCTTTCCGAACAGCGCGACATCGTTGTTCTGCAGTGCCTCCACCGCCTTGATCGTTCTCTGGTTCTCATATACGGCATGTTTTGCGCGCTTTTGGCACACCGGACTTGTGATCGCATCCCGATACTGCTCAAACTGCGCTTCTGTCAGATCGCCGAGGGCATCAATCTTTACCACTTTCTGTAACTCTGCAAGTGCCGTCTCACACTCGCTGCGTCTCTCGTTGTATTTGGAATCGCCGAGTCCGCGCTTTTTGTTGCTGCAGGAGATCACAATCTTCGCATTCTCGAGCCTGATCGGCGCATACTCATACTTTAAGGTCGCCGTATCCAGGAAAATCGCATGTCCTGCCTTGCCCATCGCAATGGCGAACTGATCCATGATACCGCAGTTGACGCCGTTGAACTTGTTCTCGGAATACTGGCCAATCAATGCCAGATCCTGATTCGTCACATCAAAACCGAACATATCGCGCAGGATGAATCCGGTCAGCACTTCCACCGATGCGGAAGAAGACAATCCGGAACCGTTCGGAATATTGCCGAACAGCACGAGATCCATACCGGACTCCACTTTCATGCCCTTCTCGCCGAACGCCCACATCACACCCTTCGGGTAGTTCGTCCAGTCTGCTTCCTTCTCCGGCTTTAAGCCCTCCACGGAAGACTCCAGCACACCGAGATTTTCAAAATTCATGGAATAAAAGCGAAGCTTCTTGTCGTCTCTTTTTCTCGCCACACCGTAGGTACCGATCGTGAGCGCACATGGAAATACATGTCCTCCGTTGTAATCGGTATGCTCACCGATCATATTCACACGTCCCGGTGCGAAATAAACTCCGATCTCTCCCTCATCCCCAAATAATTCTTTAAACTTTGCAAGTACTGGTTCCCAGATCATGCGTTACCTCCTTATACATCATTTTTTCTATGAATGGTTTCTGTTACCGTCCTGTTGTAATTCTATTATAACGTCTCTGTGTTCCTTTGCAATAGACCTTTTTCAAACTGCAACATAATCAAAAAAACATGCAACAAAGTTGCATGTTTTTCTGATCTGTCATTTATCATTTTTCACAATGCCATCGATCACAATCTCCGTTCAAGCGGTAGCCCCGTTTTTTATACTTCCGGTTTAAAATCACGGATCAGTGAAAGTGTCGGCAGTGCGTTGCCATCGTAGTCAAACAGCGCCTGATTTGCCCACTCGTTTCCACATGGTCCCGGATCGTTCATGTATTTTAAGGATGCCGGTGTTGCCCAGCCGGAGCCCGGTACCGGAATCCATGCCGGCTCCCAGTAGAAGAATCCCTTTCCTTTTCCGCCTTTGATGTGGCTGATGCGGTTTAAGAAATCTTCCATGAAATCGTACTGACCCTGCTTTGTCATCGGATATTCGATCTTTTCCACAAGCGCCGGTCTGGTCGCATATCCCTTGCGCTCTTCATCGGAAAGCTTCTCGTAATTCTTGTAGTCTTCCATCGTATAGCCCATGGAAACCTCGGCAATCACCAGATCCTTGCCGTAGCGCTCTGCAATGTCATTCATGTTGTCGTTTAACATCTGCAGTGATCCGTGCCAGAACGGATAATAGGAAAGTCCGATAATCTCGAAATCCTCCCCCCGCTTTGTAAAATTGTCGAACCACTCGCGGTACAGCGCATTGTTTCCGCCGTTATCCAGATGAATCATCACCGGAATCGCCGCATCCGCTTTCCGCACCGCACGAATTCCCGCATTGACGAATGTCGCAATATTGTCATAGTTCGGGACTTTTCCCTCCGGCCAGAGCAGACCGTTGGAAAGTTCATTTCCCACCTGCACCATGGTAATATTGACGCCGGCATCCAGGAATGTCCGCATGGATTCCAGCGTGTAGTCATAGACCGCCTGCTCCAGCTCCTTCACACCGTAATCTGCCCATGCCTTCGGCTTGATCTGTTTGCCCGGGTCTGCCCAGAAATCGCTATAGTGAAAATTGAGAAGCACGCCGAACCCTGCCGCCGTCACACGCTTTGCAATCTCAAGAGAAGTTTTCAAATCATTCTCCCCTGCGCCGTAAGATTCGCCGGTCTCCGACCACGGATCATTCCACAGACGGATACGGATGGTATCAACGTCATAGCTCTTCATGATCGCAAGGAGATCCCGCTCCTCCCCGTTATCGTAATACTTTGCACCACACCGCTCCAGTTCGAGCAGTGTGGACAGATCCATTCCTTTTACAAACTTCATATGCCTCTTCGCGGGCACAGATCTCATTCCATGCCCGCTCTCTCCTTTCTGTTTTTTTATATTCCACGGAAACCGAACCGCAGTGTTAACGGCTTTGTCACATCAATGTGATATTCCGGATGAACCGGAGCTCCCCAGCTGTCGTCTCCGCCGATGCCCATCTGTGCCAGTGCCACACGGACAACCGTGTAATGTACCTCAGGCAATTCATACGCATGCATTGCATTTTCCAGTTCATGCGGTGTATAAGGCAGTGCGGAAAATGACAGTTCGTCTCCGGTAAAGAGCATGCCTCTTCCTCTCTCATCCGTCACCTTCGCGTAGCGCACGCCTACTTTGTTGCCGCACTCCTGCGGTACCAGATACTGCGCCATATTATCCGCCACGCGGTTCTTATATACACCGAGCTTCGCGCCGCATCTGCGGTCCGCATACGTCTCCTGCGGTCCAAGTCCGTACCACTCCAGTCTGTCGTAATCCGCATTCAGCTTAAAAAGCATTCCAAACTCCGGCATATCGCCCAGCTCCTCCACCAGGTCATAGGTCAGCTCGGTCTGCACATACGCATCCGGCGTCACGGTGTAGGTCACGCGGCATTTTGCCTGCGGCGTGGTCGGAAGCAGGTAGGTATATGTGATGGAGACGCTGTTCTCCGCCTCTCTCACAACCGGTTCCTCATAATCGAACATGCCCTTGCTGCTCATGCCGGCATACATACTCGCGATCTTCCACTGCGCCATCCGCCCCTGCATGCGGCTTCCGCAGTCATTGTCAATCGGCGCACGCCAGAAATTCGGCATCGGTATCTTCTCAATCAGCTCTTTTCCCATGTAGCGGTAGGACACCAGTCCGCAGCTGTTGTAGGAAAACAGTACGTCAAAATTCTCTCCCTTCACCCCCAGATTCCACTTTCCGCGGATGATCTGAAGTCCCGCCTTACGGTTCGTCACGCACTTTCCTTCATATTCTGCCGCGGCATCGCCGATTGTCCCACCATTTGCAGGTGATTTTGCCGCAAAAATCTTCTGTCCGAATGCGATCTCATGCCCCGGCTTTGCCCAGAGCAGTTCTCCGCGCAGTACAAACGATACGGTCAGTGCGTATTCCGCCCCGGCTTCCTTTCCCGCATGTTCCAGTTCATCGGCAAGAGCCATGCAGCCCTCCAGTTCTTCCAGAACAAACGTCTTTTCCGAGAGCGGTGCCACAGACAGCGCTATTTTTCTGCGGCCTGCCGCCACGCCGTTCTTCTCCAGCAGAAGGATGCAGTCATACTCTGCCGTATCGGTAAACAGGTTTTTATTTTTTACCGTAAAACCATCTTCGGTAAAGGATACGCTGATGTTCTGGTAATTGAATTTTACTTCCTGCATCTTCGGTGACTCGGCGCGCCCCTTTGCATAGCAGATGCCGTTGCCGCTGAAATTATAGTCCGTCGGCCGCTCTAAGAAGTCACCGCCGTACGCCTGGAATTCCTTCCCGTAGCGATCCTTTTTCGTGATGGACTGATCGATGTAATCCCAGATAAATCCGCCCTGATAGCGCGGCTCTGTGTCGGTCAGATCGGTGTACTTGTGCATCGCGCCGCAGGAATTGCCCATCGCGTGCGTGTACTCACAGCAGATAAACGGCTTCTCTTTCTGCTCTGCCAGATTTTTCACAATCCGCTCTACCGGCGGGTACAACTGGCTTTCCATATCGCTGCTTCCGTTGTAGCGTCTGTCGTTATAGACTCCCTCGTAGTGAACCAGGCGGTCGGGATCCAGCTCTCTGAACTTCTCGGACATCTGATAAATCACACTTCCGCCGTAGGACTCATTGCCGCAGGACCAGATTAAGACCGCCGGATGGTTCTTATCCCGCTGATAGCAGGAATTCACGCGGTCGAGCATTCTTGCCTCCCACTTCGGATTATCCCCCGGCACAATCGTCCGCGGATCGGCAATCTTACGCATCGCCGCCGCATCCCAGCTTCCGTGCGACTCCATATTATTCTCTGCAATCATGTAGAGTCCGTAGATGTCGCAGAGCTCATACAGTCCGATATTGTCCGGATAATGGCAGGTACGGATGGAATTGATATTGTTCCACTTCATGGTCACGACGTCGGTGAGCGTCTCCTCCATGCTCACCACACGTCCGGTCAGGGAACTGAATTCGTGGCGGTTGACGCCCTTAAACACAATCCGCTTTCCGTTTAAAAGCATCAGTCCGTCCTTCATCTCGAACCGACGGAAGCCGATCTTCGACGCGACGACCTCCTGCAAAGCGCCCGCCGCGTCATACACCTCCATCCGAAGTTCATACAGATACGGCTCCTCCGCGCTCCACAGCTTCACATCCGCCACTTCCCGCGAGACATGTAAGGTTCCTTCCATCTTCTCCTCCAGAGCAAACACCTCCGTGCCCTCCGGTGTCTCATAGCGGCTCTCCGCCAGATCAAGTCTTCCGCGCTCCACAAGCTGTATGCGCACACTTCCGCTGCCGCAGGAGCGAAGATCCAGCTCCAGCGTGCCGCAGGACAGATTCTCCGCCACCTGTGGACGGATCTTAATGTCACAGAGATGCGTCTTTGGAATCATGTAGAGATAGACGCTGCGGAAAATACCGGAAAACCGGAAGAAATCCTGATCCTCGCACCAGCTTCCGATCGTCCACTTGAATACCTGCACCGCCAGCTTGTTCTCCCCGTCCTTAAGATAAGGCGTCAGTTCAAACTCGGACGGCGTAAAAGAATCCTCACTGTATCCGACATACGCTCCATTCAGCCAGAGTGCCATGCCGCTCTCCGCTCCCTGGAACGAGATAAACACACGCTCTCCCAAAAAGGACTCCGGCAATGTGAAATATTTCACATAACTTGCAACCGGATTGAACTTCGTCGGCATCTCGTCCGTCCAGACGTCTTCCCTTCCATCCCACGGATACTGCGTGTTCGCATATTGCGGACTGTCATAGCCTTCCATCTGGATATGTGCCGGCACGCGGATGTCATCCCATCCCCTGCAGTCGTATTCCGGCTTTTCAAATCCATGGATCGTCTGCTCATAGTTTCTCGCATAGTGGAATTTCCATGATCCGTCTAAAAACAGGCGGAAACTGCTCTTTCTTCCGAGCGGATCCAGCCACACGTCCGCCTCATCCCAGTTCCGGTACGCCACATGGTCGGAGTGCGCCGCCACGCGGTTCTCCTCGTAATATTCCGGATCACTTAATCTCTCAAACAAAAATTCTCCCATACTGTTCATCCCCCAATTTATGATTGCTGTTATTGCGTTTGTTAAGTTCATTATAGCGAAAAAATGCGCATTTTGTACTTATTTTTCGGCACAAAACGCGCATTTTCAACCATTATTTATTACCATCCTTTTCGCGCGGAAATATTGTAATTTAAAAGCTTTGTCTCGTAATTTTCCGGATTGATTTTCCACTGATAGGGGGATGTGTTTAAAAACTTTTTAAAATTCCGGTTAAATGTGGATGTTGTCGTAAAGCCTACCTTCTGTGCCACAATGTCCATCGAATCCGTCGTCTTTTTCAACAGATCGCATGCCTTCTGAATCCGGACAAGATTGATGTAATCCACCGGAGACATGTTCATACAGGACTCAAACAGCCTTCTGAAATGCGTCTCACTCATATGACATTCCTGCGCCAGCTCCTCCACCCGGATCATGTGCATATATTCCATGCGCACATAGTCGAGTGCCGCCGCAATCTGCGTCACTCCCGAATGTTTCTGCATTTCCACACCCTGCACTTCCTGCTTTGCCTCCTGCTCCTCATTCAGCCGGATAATCTCTATCACAAGAGAATACAACAGACCTCTCACGCTGTCCGTATAATGGCTACGCCGTCCCCGCATCTCCTCCATGATCTGCCGGACAAGAAACGCGAGATTGTGATTCTCCCATTCATGGAGAAACAGCGCTCTCCGGTTGACTTTCCGGATCAGTTCCCGGCAGAACAGCTCGTTCTTCGGATACATTTCCGCAATAATCTGCGCCGGATCAAAAAACAGATATTCCCAGTAGCTTGGTCCTTCTTTTGTATTGCTGATCGTCACATGAGGATAGTTGTTCGGTATAATACTCACCATGGCAGGCTGATAGGGGCGCTGTTCTTCGTCCAGAATCAGTTTCCCCGTACCGTTTCTGCACACTCCGATCTCCATCAGATTGTGAAAATGAAGATGTACCTCATCATGACCATAATCCCGGATCCAGTTTTCTCCAAGAAGTGCCAGAACATATTCATTTTGCGGTATCTCATAGAACCGAAGCTCGATGGTATCTTTCTTCTTTTTCCCCATAATTACTCCATTTTCTCCCCGCTGTGGCAGCGTAAAGCTCCTCGCCGTGACAGCTCGATTCCGCTTCGCTTCTTCTCGCTGTGGGCTGTCGCCCTATAGACAAAACCGGCTGCGTCTGAAAGAAAATAAATTTTCTTCTGCCGCAGCCGGCTTTCTCTACACTGCTCGTAGCTTAATCAAAGTCGAACTTGTCGAACCGCTGGTGCATTGCCTTATAGCGGAAGCGGATCATTTCATTTTTCTCCAGGACATCTTCTTCTGTTCCTCTGTACTGGCAGCGGATACAGCTGTAAATACCTGTTTCCTTATTGTAAAACATATCAATGTCCAGATCTCTTAAAAAGCAGGACGGGCATCTATAATTTAATTTGCCTTTGCCAAGTTGAGCCATGTTGCAAATACCTCCTTATCTGAGATTGTTTTTCTGTATCCCAGGGTAAACATCGGTGAGAATGCATATCCCTCTTTTACATATCCTTCCGCGTCCGCGTTGGATGCAGTCATGGATACGCGTGTCTCGATCTCCGGAATCACGGCGCTTACTTCTGTCGCACCCTTGACACCCTCCTCGCGGCACTTGTACTCATAATGGATCGTCTTCTCTTCCGGTCCGTCGATCTTTAAGGTGATATGGGACATATCCTCGGAATACTCGGTTGTGCCGTAGCATGCAACCATATACTCGTTTAAGGTAACCTCTGCACTCGGGTCACTCATCTCAAGGATGGTACGCTCGATCTTGATGTTGGAGGAGCCTTCCTCAAAGTATTCTTTTGTCTGAAGCTTCACAGTCAGGTCTCTGAACTCGATCGTTACCGGATCCAGTGTCAGGATTCGTGTTTTTCCTTCCTGTGAAAAATGTGCGTGTGTCGGGCAGAGGCAGAGATCTACTTCCTCACCCTTGTAGGAAAGCTTCGCACTTCTTACTGTTCCCTCTCCTGCGTAATGTGTGAAATAACCTGCACGGTACTTCTCCTGGATCAGGAACGGATAAGATGCATCCTGTACGTGCTTTGTGCCGATACCAACCGGCCACTCCAGCTTCGCTGCATACGGACGAAGGTCAACGATTGCGCCGCCCTGATCCATATTGACGCAGGCTCTCATGTACGGATCGCAGTACCAGAACAGCTGCTTGTCTGATCCGTAGAGGATATCTCTCCAGAGCGCACACTCCGGCTCATTGTAGTTGCCGGCATCCACGCCCTTCTTCTCGCGGTAGTAATCTGCGAACTCGGACATCGTCATATCGACTAACTTGCCCTCTTTTTTCAGCTTACCGTAATATGCACAGCCGTCGCTGTAAGACTTGTAGAGAAGCTCATACGGCTGCTCCCAGCGTCCCATCTTGTTCATCCAGCCCGGGCCTACAAACATCATGTTGTATGCATAACCGTTGTTGTATTTTCCTAACGAACGATACTGATCGATCAGGTTGTACAGATACGGGTACTCCCAGGTCTTTGTATCGTAGATCATTCCGCGAAGTACATTCTGCGGATGCGTTCCGAAGTTGGAACCGTTACCGTCATAGCATGCGATCAGGTCGCGGGACAGATGCGGGATTGCAACGATACCGCTGTCCTCAGCCGCATTGGCTGCCGGTGCATGTGTATTCTGCTTGGACGGGATCCACGGTGCCCATGGGCCGCCGTCGAATAACGTGTACCAGGAGTTGTTGCAGGTATGGTAAGCTTTCGGGCCTTCCTCCCAGCAGGTGGCAACCGCACACTTTACGGTCGGATAAGTTGCCTTGATATAGTTGGTCAGATCGGCATCCATGTAGTAGGAACCGGTTGACTCCGGATAGAATCCGAATCTGTCATGGAACTTCTCAAACACATCGTTGACGATGGCTTTTTTGTCCTCCATGGAGAACATCCAGATACAGAAGTCCTTGGTCTTGTATTTCTCACGGAACTCCTCACACGGAAGTCCGAGTAAGGATAACGCGATCTCGTCTCCGTATACGTCATGGTCATGCTTCGCAATCTCCACTGCCTCGTCATTGAAAAGAGATGCGTATGTCATCTGAATGGTTACTTTTAATCCATTCTCATGTGCGAGTCTCTGCTGTGTCTTGAAAATATCCAGAGATTCTGTCAAGAGAGCCTTGTCTCCGATGTCCTCTTCCTTTCCCTGTCCTGTGACAGTTGCGGAATACTCCGGAACCATCTCTGGTCTGTGAATCAGATTTAAAATAAATTGATCCATTTTCTTCCTCCTCAATTTCTATATTTCTTTCATTTTTATGGAAAAGATGCCTGGTGCATCCTCACCCGCCTACCTAAAAAACTTGTATTGCACTTTGAAAAATGCCGCTTTTGCATTTTTCTAATGCGAAGTTGGAAATACTCAGGCATTGCAGCCAATGCTGCAATGCCTGCAATAGTATTTTCCTTCGCTATTTATCCCTTCACCGAACCACCGGTAATTCCTTCTACATAGAACTTCTGCATGATAATGAACAAAATACCGATCGGGATACCGACCATAACGCCGCCCGCGCAGAATCTCGAGAAGTATGTCGGGATCAGCGTACGATTCAGCATGTTGTAAAGTCCGATCGCAACGGTCCAGTCTGTCGAGATACCGGAGTTTAAGATGATCTTTGCAAAAACGAAATCTGTCCACGGTACCAGGAAAGAACTGATAACAGTGTACACAATGATCGGCTTGGAAAGCGGAAGCACGATCGTGAAGAATGTTCTTGCCTCGGAAGCACCCTCCAGATACGCAGCCTCACGCAGGGATGTCGGAATCGTATCAAAGAATCCCTTCGCCACAAGGTAACCTAGTCCGGATGCACCGGAGTACACCAGAATCATACCGATATGGCTGTTGGTTAAGTTGACGGACTTCAAAATAAAGTAAATAGCGATCATGGACAAAAAGCCCGGGAACAGCTGCAGCATAACTGCGATATTCATGAGAGCTTTTCTTCCTTTGAAACGCATGCAGCTCATTGCATAGCTGACCATCAATACAAAAGAAGTTGAAATCAGACATACAAAAATGGCAATAACCAACGTATTCTTAAACCAGATCGGGAATTGTGATACTGTGTCCGGTTCAAAGAGCATACGAGTATAATTGCGGATCGACCATGTCTCCGGGAAGAAGCGGCTCGTGTTCATGCCATCATATCCACTGAACGAGGTTACAATCAGCCACACGATCGGCGTGATCCAGATCACTGCAAGCACAGCAAGCACTACGTGAAGCAAAACGGAATTAACAATTTTTCTCTTTCCCATCATCTGAATGTATCCTCCTTATCTCCTTTAATCAGGAAGTTAAAGGCAAATAATGTAATGACTGCACATACGATAAAGACGCAGATACCGATGACGGATGCCATCTTATAGTTGTACTGCTCACTGGTCAGACGATACAGCCAGGTAACCAGAAGATCAATCTCCTTACCCCAGGAAGCCGCCAGTTTCTGGTTGGTCGTTGTGTAAATATCCTGTGTCAGCAGGTAAATTACATTAAAGTTATTGATGTTTGCCGTAAACTGTGTTACGAGGTATGGTCCTGTGATAAACAGCATATACGGCATTGTGATCTTGCGGAAAATCTGGAATGAGTTTGCTCCGTCAATCTTCGCACTCTCTTTTAACTCTTCCGGAATGTTCATAAGTACACCGGTTGCAATCAGCATCAGATAAGGAACACCTACCCAGATATTGATGACAACGATCGTGATTTTCGCCCAGACCGGATCGCTCAAAAACGGAATATAATTTGCTTTGATCCAGCCAAGATTCTGTAACAGATCAACCAGACCGATGTTCTTGCAGAATGAATTGACAATTCCTGTATTTGCGAAAAAGTTACGCAGCAACAGCAATGTTACAAACTGTGGAACGGAAATAGCTGCAACAAAAAGCGTTCTCCACATCTTTTTTAATTTTGTGTTCTTGTTGTTGATCAGAAGGGCGAGAATAATTCCTCCAAAATAGGTCGTAAATGTGGCAAGCACTGCCCAGAGCAGCGTCCATCCCAGAATTCTCCAGAATGTATATCCGAATGTGGAGGTAATGCTCGTGGTAAACAGGGACTTAAAGTTTGCAAGTCCCACCCAGGTAAACAATGCATTTGGCGGCATATGACTCTTATCATAGTTCGTAAATGCAATGCAGATCATAACGACCAACGGCATGATATTAAAGATAATCACACCCAGAACCGGAAGCGCCAGCAACGTAAAATGAAACTTATCATTCAGCATCTCATTGCAGTCTTCCTTAAATGTATTGATGTGCTTTCCCGCTTCAGCGCGAAGCTGTAAGCGGTATGTATTTCTCACGTTTGCCATCCAAAGCAGGATTCCCACAATGAGAAAACTCAGACTGATGACACCGAAGAGCAGAATCAGAAGGGAGTTATCATAATCATTGACCTCATTCTTCATCGTTGCCGGGTTGTACACCATCGCACGCTCTACCGTACCTAAGGTATTCAGCTGGCTGATATATGGCACCCCGATCAATACCGTATATAGAATTAACCCGATTTCCAGTAATGTTACCAGAAATCCCTTGATGATTTGTTTTCTTTTCCAATAACCGGCACCCGCTACGAGCAGCGATGCTTTCACTGCACCGTCCCCTTTGGCGGCAGCCTCACCAAATTCCTTAAAGAATTTTCCGATTGCTCCGAAGAATGCAGCCACCGGATTCTTTTTACCTTCCTTACTATTCATGCAAGCACCCATGCCTTTCCATAACCGTCATTTTCTGTAAAATGGCGTTCTCCTTGTATCTTTGCTGCACGCAGTGTATACCTGTTCTGCGTGTTCTTTGGGTTCTGTTGATATTCAGATGAAGAAAAAGACCCACTCACGATTCCCATCTTCGTATGCGGGCCTTTTTCTCTTCATACACTCTTATAAAATCGTGTTACTGCTTATTCTGTCGGCTGTGATGCAGACTCTACCAGATTATCCAGCAATGTCTGTACATCTGTTCCGTCCGGGTTACCCTGAGCAATGATCTCACCAAATGCTTTGGACGGATCCCAGTAACCGCTGCCTACTATCTGAACAACACCGTTAGCACCATTCTGTGCGGTAACTGCAGCGATTGCTACATTTGCTTTAACCTCATCAGACTCGCCAGCTGCAATGTTGGACGGTCCGATCTGTCTCTCAGCAAAACGTGTCTCCTGGCTCTGCTCGTTGGTTAAGAACTTTGCTAATTCCATAGCCCAGCCAACCTGTGCAGAGTTTGCATTAACACCGATCATCTTGTAACCAGCTGCAGAACCCATCGGAACCTGGTTGCCAGCGCATGTATAAGTCGGAAGTGCGCATGCTGCATATCCATCACCGAATGCTTCCTGTACTGCTGCTGCATCCCATGTACCGGAAACGATAGCACCAAGCTCACCAGTTGCAATCTGGTTTGCTGTATCACCGTCTGTGATTGGTAAGAATGCCGGGTTTGTTGCGATTGCAAGCATACCGTCTACAACATCGGTACCTTTGATACCGTCAGCAGATGTTCCGTTCCAGTCCATTGCTGTGCTTCCGTCATCATTTAATACTGTTGTAAATCCTGCTCCGTAGAAGAAACCTGCATTGTACCAGCCGCTTGCAAGCACCATTCCGGCTTTCTTGCCTGCTGCTGCACAGTCTGTAAGGATTGCATCCCAGTTGGTCGGATCTGTTACAACATTGCTGTCATAATATAAGAAGTATCCGTTATCAGCAGACATCGGGTAAGCATATAATGTACCGTCTACGGTAGCTGCCTCAACAGCACCTGCTACATTCTGGCTGGAGACAGTATCAACATCCTGTACTGCCTGTAATACACCTGCATCTACAAGATCAATCAGCTGATCACTTGCGAATGCGAATACATCAGCTGCTGCTGTCGGATCAACTAAGATATCATCCTTAGCATTTGCCTCAGACTCTACACCAACTGTAATGTCAAATGTCTGATCCGGATTTGCTTCCTTAAACTGCTCAATAAGCTCGTTGGTTAATGTCTGGTCTTCCTCAGCGGCCCATACTCTTAAAGCAATGGTGTCTCCGCTTGCTGCAGGAGCTGCTGCTTCCTCAGTACCTGCTGCTGCGCTGTTGTCTGCTGCGCTGTTGTCTGCTGCTGCATTGCTGTCTGTTGTCTCGCTGCTGCTTCCGCCGCATCCGGCTACCATGGTTGCTACCATGCTCGCACATAATAATGCGCTCAAAACTTTTTTCTTCATTTTGAAAATCCTCCCTTTTCTTTTTCAAAACTTTTTCAGAACGCCGCATGCCCAATTCTGTATCGTACCTGCGGTACTGCGCATCTATTGCGCAATCGGTTGTTCTATGATTAAAGTATATTACGTGCCTGTTTTGATGTCAATGTGTATATTTTATAATAAATTTGCTTCTTTTTTGGCATAAATGCACAAGTTTTAAAAAAATATCAGCTTTTCGTGGAATCATTCATTATTTTTGTGCAACCGATAAACCCGAATATTCCAAGCATATTCCACTGTTTTCTTTATATTTTCCAACATTTCAAGCGCATATTGAGCGATTTTGCTGATTTTCCCATTCCCTGCACCATTTCCGGCGTGTCAGACACCGTATTCCGACACAATCCGCACTGCCCGGTGTGCACTATTTCGTGGATTCCTTGAGTACGACCTCATATGGAAGTAATGTCTTCTGCTTTACCTCCAGTCCCTCCACAAGATCTAAAAGCGTCCGGCACGCCACTTTTCCAAGTTCCTTGGCATCGAAAGCAAGCGAAGTGATCGACGGCACATGGTTCTCGAGAATCGTGCTGTCATAAAAAGATGCCACCCGCACATCCTGCGGCACCCTGACGTGCTGTTCCCGCAGTACCTTTAAAACCCTGCTGGTCACCGCATCGTCCATGCACAGAATGCAGTCCACATTCTGTTCCAGGATCTCCTTTACCGTCCGATCGACGCGCACCCGGTTTTCCGGGCTTAAATACAGCAGATTCTCATCGAGCGTCTCCCCCTGCTGTTCATAGGCGTCCCGGAATCCGAGCAGACGGCTGTGCGTTACCATGTATCCCTCGTCCTCGCCGATCAGTGCAATCCGCTTTAAATTCTTCATTAAAATAATGGATGTCAATTCCCGGCAGGCACTTCTGTGGTTGTGGTCGATCTGGATTACACCCTCATAATTCGTACTTCCTGTCGTCACAAACGGAATATTTTTCTGCTGCAGGAATTCAATCTGTGCATCCTCCAGAAAGGTACGCATCAGAATCACACCATCCACCTTATGATTTGCAACAATCCGCTCCAGCGAAGAAATATCATTCATCTGACACATCGTAAGCAGAATGTCATATCCGACCGTCTCCGCCATCTCCTGAATACCGAATAGGCAGCGCTGGAAGAAATTCCAGTCCACCACTTCATAATCGCGCGGCATCACCACACAGATATTGTACGTTTTCGACTGTGCCAGTCCCTTGGCGATGGCGTTCGGCTTATAATCGTGCTCCTCTATGTATTCCAGAACCCTCTTGCGGGTCTCTTTCCCGATTCTTCCCTTTCCGGATATGGCGCGGGAAACCGTTGTCTTTGAAACCCCTAACGCCTCCGCTACATCCGCAATGGTAATATCTTTTTTCTCTTCCTTCTCCATAGTAACCTCCAACCCCGGACCATCGTCCGGAGTTCCCCTTTATTTTGCGCTTGTTGCGCAATCTTTTTTTATTATCAAACACAATTCCGGAAAAATCAATCCCCTTTTTTACCAAAAATAAGTTCTCATTTTTTGCAGTATTTACGGTACTTTCTGTTGTTTACAGTCCATTTTTGTGATGGTATAATGAAAAAGCGCAAACGGTTGCACGTTTTTATGTGCCGAAATGCGCAAAACAACTACTTATAGAAAATTATAGAAAAGATTGGAGATCACCCGATATGAGAACAGATCACCTGCTCTTTGGAGCAGCCTACTATCTGGAATATTTGCCGTATGACCGTCTGGAGACAGATATGGAAATGATGGAGCGTGCCGGCATGAATACCATCCGCATCGCCGAATCCACCTGGAGCACCTTAGAACCATCCGACGGCGTCTTTGACTTTACCTGCATCGCCCGCATGGTACAGACCGCTGCAAAGCATCACCTTTCCGTCATCATCGGAACCCCGACTTACGCGATACCAACCTGGCTGGCGCGCAAATACCCGGATATTCTCGCCGTCACAGCAAACGGGCAGGAGCTCTACGGTCACCGTCAGAACATGGACATCACGCACCCCGGCTACCGTTATCACGCCGAGCGCATCATCCGCGCCATGATGGAGCACTTAAAGGACGTTCCGAACATCATCGGCTTCCAGCTGGACAACGAGACCAAGAGCTACGGGACGGCAGGTCCGCGGGTTCAGCAGATGTTCGTCGCTTCCCTGAAGAAAAAATACCCGGACATTTTGGATTTCAACCGTGAATTCGGTCTGGATTACTGGAGCAACCGCGTGAATGACTGGGCGGATTTCCCGGATGTACGCGGCACGATCAACCAGAGTCTTGCCGCAGAATTTCAGCGTTTTCAGCGCTCCCTCGTCACAGAGTTCCTCTCCTGGCAATCGGACATTATCAAAGAGTACAAACGTGACGACCAGTTCATCACGCAGAATTTTGATTTTGACTGGACCGATCACTCTTACGGCTATCAGCCGGAGGTCGACCAGTATGACGCCGCCCGCTACATGACCGTGGCAGGCGCCGATATTTACCATCCTTCGCAGGACGACCTGACCGGAGCTGAGATCACTGTATGCGGAAATATTGCGCGCAGCTTAAAGAAGGACAATTATCTGATCTTAGAGACAGAGGCGCAGGGTCTGACCCCGTGGCTCCCCTATCCGGGGCAGCTGCGCCTGCAGGCGTACAGCCACCTTGCAAATGGCTCCAACAGCGTGATGTACTGGCACTGGCACTCGATCCACAATGCGATCGAAAGCTACTGGAAAGGCGTGCTTTCCCACGATTTTTCCGAAAATGCCACCTACCGGGAAGCCAGCGAAATCGGCGCGGAGTGGAAGCGCATCGGCACACACCTCATGAATCTGAAAAAGGAAAACCGCGTCGCCATCCTGCTGGACAATCTCTCCCTGGCGGGGCTGCGCCAGTTTCCGCTTGAGACCACCGGTGACCACAGCTACAATGCCGTGATGCGCTGGCTTGCCGACGCCTTGTACCGCAGAAACATCGAGTTTGACATGGTCTCTTCCGGCGAGCGCGATTTTTCCGCCTATGATTTTCTCGTTGTCCCGGCGCTCTATGCCGCATCCGACGATCTTCTCGGTGCGCTCGACCGCTATGTGGCAGAAGGCGGACACCTGATCGCCACTTTCCGCACGGGCTTCGCCGACGAACAGTTGAAAATCCGCCACGACGTACAGCCACATCTTCTTGGTAGGTGCCTTGGCATTCACTACGACCAGTTCACCTACCCGAAGAATGTCCGCATCGCCACCACAGACGGCAGGAGCGCCCTCACACACGACTGGATGGAGCTTGTCACCTGTGACACCGCGACGCCGCTCGCGCATTATGACCATCCATTCTGGGGCAGTTATGCCGCCGTGACCGAGAACGCCTATCAGAAGGGCTCCGCCCTCTACCTCGGCGCTTTCTTCGATGATGAACTGTTGGAGCCGCTGCTCGTATCCTACCTCTCCAGACACGGGTATGAAGGTCTTTCCGAAGACACACCGCAGTTTCCGCTGATCGTAAAGCGCGGCACAAACGATTTTGGCAAAAATCTGTGCTACTACTTCAACTATTCGGACGAACCGCGGACAGTGACCCACACCGGAAATGCGGGCACCGATCTTTTAACCGACACCCCGGTTGCCGCCGGTGCCGTCCTGACACTGGCTCCCTGGGGGCTGGCGGTCGTCGAATCATAGATGCCTAACACCCCGATGCATCCCGGGAACACGGCGGCGAAAAGCAGAGACAGGAAGTAATCACAAGATGGTAACGTGTTCCGGCTGGAACTTGCCGGCGGCGGTTCTTTGGAGCAAAATCTGAGCATTTCTTCCGCATCGCGCCTGGCATCGGATTCCGTGTCTTTGCCACGCTTTGACAATCCACGGATGTGTCCGGCAAACCGCAGACAATGAGCGGATTCCCTAGTGCCTCTAATGGCACTGCTTCACAGACAATATAAAACCGCGCGAACCGAAACTCGTTGCCATCTGCTATT
>OLSF01000352.1_pt1 | contig 47516 bp, 67 predicted proteins | sample 1672301 | NCBI WGS metagenome assembly OLSF01 (sample SAMEA3136669, study PRJEB25190) | human gut metagenome | biome: human gut; feature: human-associated habitat; material: faeces | place: Austria | collected 2013
TGCTATTTAGTTGTGTTTTGGATTTTTATTTAGATTGTTTTGAAAAATGAAGAGATACGTTTTGGTTGATTGATTGAAAGCTTAGATAAAAGAGATTGGGTGGACTCTTGTGGGCGTTTTCGCTGTGTGATATTTTTTCGACGTTCGCACATAAGAGAATATGAAAGCATACATGCTGTATAAGCACGGTCATCATGTAGCTTATTTGCTTTTTCTGGAGTTAATTCAAAAGAGTCCTTTCCTGAATCTCTTTTTTTTCTAACCATATTTACAAGCTCCTCCTTTAGCGCGTCCATATTGGCAAGTGCAATTTTATCCTGCCAGTCAAGTTTAATCATTTTTGTGTTAACAGATTGAATTTTCCCAAGCTCATCATTTAAACGACTTTCAAATTCTTTTTCATTTAATTTTTGCTTTTTCAATTCTTGCGATATGCTTTTTCGTGCTTCTTCTAATTTCTTTTCATCAACGTCGAAAACAGTTAAATAATCTTTGCTGTCATATGGTGCAGTAAAACTTATTTTGTCTTGATTCATTAATTCTATCATCGCTTCATACATTTCTGATTTGTATGCAGAAGGAGACATGAGGTGTATTTTATTTACTGCATTTGGAAACTTATTGACATATTCTGTAGAATATTCTTTATCAATTAATCCTCTGTGTACAATACCTGCAGAATCAGTCCAGTCTGGCATTAAATAATCAGCAATATTTACACCGCCACCACCAGATCCTGCATCAATATAAATTCCAACAATGTTTCCATATGCGTCTACACCGCCGTTATAAGCAAGAATAACTTTTTTCAAATATTCAATTTGATCTGGTGTTTGCATTGGAGATTTTATTTTTTTTCCAACATCAATAAGATTAATACAGTTAACTAATCGCATACGAATATCTGTGCTTCCGTCTATTTGCTCGAACTCATATATTTCGCCTACAAGAATAACTGAGTTGTCTCTTGATCTAGCTGGATCATATGCTATAACAAATTTTTTATCACCAGTATCATTATATAAAAGTGGTTTTCTGACTTCTTCGTTTCTGGAAATAACGCCGCGTCGTATGATTGCGTCACTACCTGCATCAGTAGTAAATTCACAATAATATTCTCGCCTAGCTTTTTCTGGATTTGTTCTCATATCAGCATCAATTGTTGATTTTTCAAACAGTGGTGCCATAACTTGCCCATGAATGCTAGGATGTAATGGAATATCACAAGTAATATTTGCTACAAAATAATCCTTATTTCCCATTAACATCTGTTTGGAAAATTCTCTATATAATGAATAATATTTTGTGGATGTATCAGAAGCAGAAGATATGTAAAATTTCTGGTTTGGAATTTCTTTTGGAATTGCTCTTAGACGTATTTCATCAATTCTATTTCCATCTCGATCTTTTCCTGATTTAAAACTTTTATTTACAATTGCGAATGCAGAATATACAGACATCATTTCATCTGAAAGGAATCCACATTCATCAAAAATTACATTTCCGCGCATCAATTGTTATCCTATAAGCTTTTTATCTTATAGATCTTATAGTTATTGTTTCTATAAGTTCGGCATATCTTTTTATCTCAAAAATGAGATATCGAGAACTCGTGGAAAGATTATATTCTATTTCTAGGTTCACTTTCTATGCTCTGCCTGTGACTATATTTTTAAATATAGCCTTCCAGTCTGATTAGCCTTTCAGCTTTCCAGTTTTCTTTCTCGATTAAAAACCATACAAATTATATGGATCTACTTATCACTAAGTAGCGAGGCAAGTGCGGAAATATATTGATTTACCTCTTTTTTTGTCTATATTTGAATTTAATGTTTGAGTAAAACTGCCGTTATAAGTCGAATATGAAAATCCGTTGCTACCATGGGAAAATCCATCTCCAGCAGCATTTTTTATTTCAATTTCTGCCTTAAAAATGTAACCAGTTGAACCCATCATTGTATCAATGTTGTCATTAGCTAGACGTTCCAATGTTGTAAAAGTTTGTTCTGCCTGACTACCAGAGCCACTGGCAATATATGTCCAATAGTTATTAAACAACATGTCTTTTGCCATAATAATAATGTCGATAAGCGTAGATTTTCCGAATCCTCGACTGCAGACAAGCAATACATTCGGACATGTCCAACTTTGCTGAACAATCCAAGCTTGGGCATCAAGAAGTTCTATATTGAACATAATATTTATAAAAGAAACGGGATTGCATTGAAAATATTTTTGTAGATACGCAATTTTAATTAGAGATTCAATTTTTCTAGAAGACATTGCATATACTCCAGGTTTTACATATATAACGTCCTCTTGAACACACTGATCTTTATATTGAATTAGATCAATAGCATTATCTATTTCTTTAAATTTCATTTGCATTTTCCTGCTTTTCGTCATTTTCATCTGATGAACCTGATTTTTGTTCAGAAAAACAAGAAAATAATTCGTTTAAATTTACCAGATTCATGTTTAAAGAAATATCATTTTCTTTTAGATAATCCTTAATATCCAAATTTTCTCTAAGTAAAATACGAGATATTTCAATATACTTATCCAGATCTCTTTGCAAATCTACAATTTTTTGTCGTTGCTCTGCAACCATATCAGACCATTCTGATTCATCTAAATTTAAAGTTTTCATAATGGAAGCGTTACTAAGATCCATAACTTGCTTCATGGCCTTGCATGTCTCCATATCAAAGCCGTTGACTTCGCCTTCTCGAAGATTAAGTTCTTTTATTTTCTTGATTTTACCAGTCCATGTGTTTTCACCCTTTTTTGCGTTTTTATTATGCTTTAACGAAATACAACTATCCTGGGCCAAACTTGTTATAACAGAAGTTATTTTTCCTTTACTTTCTTGCAGAGATTTTATTGTCGCAGAATTGCGCTCGATTTGTGAAATATCAGACATTAATTTTGCTACAGTATCATCGATCTTTGACTGTTGCAAAAAACCACGTACAATAGAAATGGCAGAAGAAGTTCTCATCATATCTTCATTTGCATCTTCGCTTGAATCAAGAATTCCCAATAATTGAGAATATAGAAATGGCTGATCTGCAACATCTTCCTTTTCAAATGGATCATAACTTAACAATCGAATTACATCATTTTTGTTTTTTAAAAAGCTGTCATATGTATCAAGTCCAACATGCTCATTAATTACATCTTTCTCGCTTTTATTTTCTTTTATAGAGTCTGGATCAGCATGTTGTTTAAAAATATCAGAATCAAAAAAAGTTAAACCTATATAATTTGTCATTTGTATATTTTTAATATACGAAGTCCAAACATTGAATTTTTGCTTTCCTGTAACAGTGTTTTCTGATTCTGCAATTGACGAATTCCAAACCGTATCAAGAAACGGTTTTTGTAAATATTTTAATGCTAATATAACACTCTCTTTTGTTGGTTCATGTTCATGTCCTTGTTTATCTACACGTAATGCAATTTTTCTAGCACAATCTCTACAAATAGGAGTACATGTTTCACTACCATACATAGGATCAGTATTTACATAAAATTTTGTTTCTCTGTCTTTGTGTTTCTTACACATTAAACAAAATGCTGTTTTGTTATAGTTATCTAATTTATTTTGTAATTCAACAACTTTTTCTCTTGCTTGAGCAGCCGTTAATTTCGGTGCAGTTGCTTTTGTAGCCAATTAACAGCCACCTCCTTTTGCTTTGATTAATTAAGCACTTTCTGCAAGAGCAGATAAAGTGCTTTCTAAATATTCTACGTATTCATAATTTATATTTACTTGCAAATTATTTTCCGTGAACCAAGTATCAAATTCTCCGGTATCGATTCTGTATAAAAAATCCAAAAAGTCAAATGGAGAGAATTTTGTATATCCATAATTGCCATGGAATAATTTATGTACCTCTTTGTTTATACATGCTCCATACCCATATAACATATGCAAATCTTTTAACGTTAATTTTAATTCATCGAAATCTTCTTTGTTATAATCACATACTTGCTGTTTTACTTCTATTCCTGTTATTTTAAAAACTTCATCAACAATATCTCTAAATGCTGTTGTATGATGTACATTATCAAATTCACCGCCAGTTATAACGCATTTATAATTACAAAATTCCATTGAATCATTGAACCAACCTTTTGTATCAGATCTTAACTCGACATAAGTAGAATTAATTCCACCTTTCCAACGACCATTTTCTTCGCCAACTAATGGATTTAAATGTCTTGGATTTTTATCTCCAGCCCATTTTCCCTTTTGCCTTTCGCTTATCATTTTGCATTGTTCTGGGCTACGTCTTTTACCTTTCCACCATCCATTATGAGTCTTAAAATATTCTCTTTTTGTTTCAGAAATTTTCTTTCTGGATTCTTCAGATAACTTTCGCCCTTTGAGTTTTTCACTGTTTTTAATCCCTCTAGACAAATTGGCCCTGACTTGAACATCATGATTTTTACCTTGCAGACTAAGAAGTGAAGCATGACACTCTATGGATCTAATGGTTCTATTTGGTAAAAACAAATTATGTAATTCTTCTCCAGTAAAATCCTTATATTTTTCCAATAATATATTATTTTCTTCATCCGTCCAGTTTTCAAAAACTATATAATTAGAATCAAGAAAACCAGATTTATTTGTACTACATTCTCTGCATACACTTCTTAAACCATCAATACACGCAAGATCGATAGGAAAATATAATTTGTTATTTGGTAAATCCCTATTGCACTTTTTACAATGTCGTGTTCCTGGATAAAATAAATCTTTATTTTTGTTTTCCTCAATAATCTTCAGACGTTTTTCTTTGTTGAGTATCTTTTGACATTCCTTACAAACTGCATTTAGTCGTCCAGTCTTTTTATTTGCGTAAGAAAAGAATTCATTCGTATTTGGAAATTCTTTTCCACATTTTGTACAAGTTCTTGTTTTTGATTCAATACTTGTTCCATGAGTATATCCCATATTTTTTCTCGCTTTCCACTCGCAATCACATTAGTAAAAGAGTAGGAGAGTAGTGCGAGTATCTACTATGCCAAAGCTCATGACTTCTTTGGTTTCCTACTCTCAAAAAATTAACCACGTCCCACTGACAGGACATTAAGCACCAAACTGCTTATGATTATTTATTCTCCAACAAATCAAAGAGAATAAAGAGATAAAACATTGAAATACATTTTGTATGTGATAAAATTAAATACAGATAAAACAGAACAAAAAAAATAGAAAGGAATATTTTGAAAATGAGTAAAATTATAACCACACCAGATGGAAGAGTATTAGAACCAGTAACTCCGTCTAATGATCTACAAAAACTACAAGAAATTTCTGAAAAACTAATATCAGATACAACTTATCAGCAAATCCTAAACAATAATACCAGTATAAATATGTTTGATTACATGCAAAAATTCCCATCTCCAGAAGAACGATTGAAATTTCTTACTGATAAAATGGATTCCATGCAGTCAGAGCTTGAAAATCAAACAGAATCCATGCGTAAAATTCAGTATGAAAATATGAAGTTAAATGCACAAATTGAAATACAGAACAAAACGTTAGATTCTAATTTGGAAGAATTGAATAGGCTAAGAACTGTAAATACAGAATTAAAAGCGGTAAATAAGAACCTTGAGAATAGTAATAGACACTATTGGCGAAATACAACAATTATTTCATTTGTAGTTGCTTTGATATTTTATTTATTAGGTTTTATAACACCTTAAAACAATAGAATCCGAAGTAGAATACCAGTACATCCACCAAGAATTCCACCAAACAACGCAGGATTAATCCTGTAAATTCCAGTCATACCTTTCATATGTATGTCTCCTTTTATAAAAAAATAATACCGGCAGCGAGACTCGAACTCGCACTGCTCATAACAATCTGGGCTTAAACCAGATGTGTCTACCAATTCCACCATACCGGCATACGGAGGCACTGCCTCCATTCGCTAATTATATACGGAGCCTGTGGGATTCGAACCCACGCGCCGTTGTTAGCGGCCTGTCAGTTTTCAGGACTGATCTCTTCATCCAACTTGAGTAAAGCTCCAAAACAAAAATGAGCAGAGTAGGAGTCGAACCTACGGTGTTTCTAATGTGACGGATTTACAGTCCGTTGCTATCGCCACTAAGCACATCTGCCCATAAAAATAGGAGAGTAGATTGCTCCACTCTCCATAATAAAAATCATATTAAATTATTTCACAAAAAATTATAAATTATCTACGACTTTATTCCAGTACTGTAGACGAGCTTTAACGCCAGCAGAAGCAGTAGTTCCAGACTGTACGAGCTGTTTATATGCTTCATTGGAATCATAATTCTCAGCAAACTCATTTACCGCAGCTTCGAATTTTCTAAAATCTTTTCCGCCTTTAATACATTTATAACCGCCATACAGGATCATTGGGATAGAAGTAGATTTTACCTTGATTACTTCATCGCCTGTATTGAAAGCATCTAATACATCTGTTAATATACTGATATCAGTAGCATTGATATTTTCATCATACCAAACAACAAAACTGTCAATATCTTTCGCTCTAAATGATGTAAAATCATTTTCTTCATTTGTATTAATCAGCATAAGGGTTTCGCGGATCAGATCACGCTGAACATCTTTCTTATATTGTGCATCAGTAAGGATTTTCTCAAAGAACTCATGATCTGCAAAATTAAAGATAACGTCACTTACTTTTTCACTCTCGATTGCTGTACGTTTTTGAGTATTGTTTAATGGTTTACCATTATTCTGACGAGTAAACATTTCTCGAATATCTTCCCCAGTACAATCAGTAAACACATAGATTGTCATCTCATAATCATTCAGTTTATCTTGTACAGCCTCATCAAGCTGTGCATATTTTTTACCAGCGATCTCGTATACTTCACCATCAATTGTAACAGGTTTTAAATCTTTTGCCAATCTAAAACCATCTTCTTTAAAGAAATCTCTTACGGTGGTAGCTCTCTGAACGCCATCGAAGATTCTTCTGACGTCATCAGAGCCTACTTCGCATCTAACTGGATCAATCGGATATGGGCGAAACATAGAGTCAATCAGTAAGCTTTTCTGACGATTGCTCCACTGATTTTCCTGGCGTTGAAACTTGTGTTTCATACTGTATTTTCCTTTTACGATATCTTTAGTAAAGTTCTTTGCACTCTGTCTTTTTACTACATAGTCCATACAAAATTACCTCCTGTATTTGATAATTTCACATTATCACAATAGGAAAATTTTGTAAAGGTACAGCACGTTCTTTTTATAAATATTTTTGCGATTTTTTGTATTTTTTGACGTCGCACATTTTCTCAGGTTTGTGCCAATACCGATTCCTAGACGTCTGTCGGAGATTGCAGTTTACGTGTTGCTACACGATCTATCTATAGATTGTCCATATGTTATGGTTGACAGATTTTTTCTGTTGACATATAATCTATATGTAGGAATTCACCCATGCGTTCATTTACGGCTGGATGCAATGCCAAGGATTTTTCAGAGTCGCATCGAAGCAGCGATGCTTCGTTATATAGATACCCTTGCTAAGAAAGGAGGGTGATGCGACATAGATACGTTTCTAAGATTTTTTAAAGATACATATACAATTGTGAATGATAGTAATTTACTATCTACGATTGTTGCCGGGACAGTTCTAATGTTTTTACAGAATATTGTCCCAACGAAAAAAGACCGCTAAATAAGCGATCCTTTTCGTAAGTTGAAATCAGCCGACACCACTTCGGCTCTGAGAAATCCACTTGGGTGAATGTCCCAATTCTATATATTCGATTTATTGAAAGCCACTTGATTAGCAAGTGGTTATTTTATTTATTTAAATAATTATGTAGACTACTAGATCACTCTACATTGTTCTACTTCTACTTACTTTGTCTTACTTACAAATGTAATATACCCTAATTTTTGAGGAATGTCAAGTCAAGCCTTGACAAATGACAAATTTGTAGTAGAATAATACAGCTGCTGTATAAACCAATATATGATCTATATTGTATTATTCTCCGGATGAAATGTTAAATTCCAAACATAGAATTGATTGTATCCTCTGAATGATCCTTTAAATATCCTTGCGTAGTACTTGGATCTGAATGGTGTGCAAAGATTTGCACCTGTTCCAAAGGATATTTTCTAGGATTACCATTTTCATCAAGTAATCTTAAATCTGTTCCTTGCGATAAACACTCAAGTCTACTATGCCTCATAGTGTGAGTGAAAATATTACATTGTTCTCCGCGAACTTCTGATAATATTTTTGAAATACTTACAATCCGATCGTAAAGTACAGAAGAATCGGAAATAGGCTGTTTATTTTCGCCGCTTCCTTTAATCCATAGAGAATCAATATCATCATCTCCACGCCATTCAAGATATTTTCTAATTAATTCTCTTGTATCATCTAAGTATACTAATGGAAACTTTTTACCTCGTTTTCCAACAACTACATTAGTTTTATTTCCATCTAACAACCCGTGCTTTTGGATTTGAAATAATTCATTTTTTCTGCCAGCAGAATCAAAACCAATACTCCATAAAACTGCAAGCTGCCATTTTTCTTGTTGTACTAAAATATCTCTTACTTTAATAAATTCATCATATGTAAAGAAAAAGTCATCTTCGTTATCTTTTACTGGAGACTTTGGTATTCCATGTACTTTTTTTGCATAATTAATCTCATAATCATAATCATCATCGTCTTCACAAAACGTGAGAAGACTATTAATGGCACTTTTTAATCTATTTGTTCTTGCCGCAGACATTTCACATTCTTCAGTAAAATATAAACTAAGATTTCTAAAATCTTTTTTCTTTAAATCTAAAACACAACGATTGTCCAATTCTTTTAATATATAAATCATAATAATACGAAGATCATTGTGATAGCCAGCAATGGTTCCTTTGCTCTTTTTTCTCTGTTTATACTCTTGAAGAAAATCATTCATTATACGTTTATTCTCTTTATTAACTTTCGCCCATAATTCTTCTGTATAAAAATTATGATAAATTCGACCTCTGATAGCCATCCAATTCACTTCCTTTCAATATAAATTATTAATAATCTATATATTTTTAATGTTTTTATAATTTTGTATAAATTCTCGTATCTGTTCTGGAGTATTATTCTTTTCCCCATATAAAGAATGAAAACTATTCGGATACTTTATAAGGTGACATGCTTCACATAATGTAATACCATTGTTTATATCGTATCTTAAGTCTGGATAATCTGAAAAATTATATAAATGATGGGCGTTCAAATTACTACCACGTTTCCCACAGCATTGACATGTATAATTATCCCTATCAAATACTTTTCTAACCCACTCTTTGTAATATGTATTATTTCTTGCCATATGCTGTTCTGTTGTCGAAAATCCATCAAATTCATCTAATGGAATACCTCGTTGTCTGCATGACGATTTAATACGACCTTGCAACGTAGATTGTGACTCACGTACTTTTTTATAACCATCTTTTTCTTCATAATAAACAGAAAGTAGTTCACTTCTTGTTGGAATAGTGTAACCATATTCTTTTATTAAGGAAATTACGGTATTACCTGTTGTATTATATTATTTTGCAATCTCTTCAGATGTCATATGCTTAATAAAATACATCATATATAAGGTTTCTTTTGGTAATATGTTTTTCAAATTTCCATATTTTGAAATATTGAATTTTGAAATCCATTCACGCAATGTTCGCGTATTTATATTGCATTCTTTTGCAATATCTTCGGCATTCTTATTTTTTACTATGTATTCGTTATACAGCCATTCTTTATTTCTATAAGGTATTTCTATAAAATATAACTTCCCATTTTTATCTCTATATTTCTTTTTATGGCTTAAGCATTCTGGACAACAATAAAGATCGGATCGTAAATTCAAATAATCTTTATAAGGCATCTTTTTCATTTGATTGCAGAAATCACACTTTACGTCAATATTAATCATTGATCCAGATGTTAAATCTTGAACATTTACAAAAAACTCATCTAAATGTTTTGTATAAATATAACCTTTATTTTCATAATGTTTTCTTGTATTTCCAGTCCATTTTATTTTAACTTGTTGTGGCAATACTAATCCCATTTTTCCTACTTTCCCACCTACATAAAACTATATATAAAAATAGAATGGGAGAGAGGTAGGTGACTCTACTCTATTGGCTCATGACTTCCAATAGTCCCATTCCATCAATTCTCTCAATCAGCTATGACACCGATCGAGAGATCTCTATATCTTATTCTCCATCACAAATAGCACATTGTTATACTGCAGTAATATTCTTTGCCCACTGATCATAATTTTCGATAATCCATTTTCTACCTTTTTCAGTCCATTTCAAACATGGTGCAGCATTCTTGGCAGTATAACTCTGATAATCTGCATATCCTTCAGTAATTAGCCATTCATATTCAGCATACGGACACCATGTTCCAGATTGGTTCTTAAAAATAATATGATTAAGATTCATAATCTCATTAAGTTTTTGAGCACTTCTATAACCAAGATCCTTTGCTACAACGGTAGTAGTAATTAATCCGTCTTTATTAAGAACTTCATCATGATATTCAACTTTTGGTTTCTGTTCCTCAATTTCTGCAACAAGTGGAGCAGTTTCGATCTCAACAAGCCGTTTATGTGCATAAGCGACTTCACTTGGGTCTTTGCTAAACAACTGTAATTTTAAACGTTCTTCTTCAGAAAGTGTTGTCCCAGATTTTAACGCTTCTTCCATGGCATTGAATGCATTAATATATTTAAGTTTCCATTCAAGAGCCTTCTTACCAGTAAATCCCATTGCAAGTAATGAAAACCCATCACGATTAACAAGAAAACAACGATATTCTTTTCCACGAGAATTTACATATGTAGATTCATTAAACATTTCACTCCACAAAATTGTGGAGTCAGATTTTAACATGTTATCGATATCTCTTAAAACTTGATCATGCCTTTTGCCAAATTTTTCTGCAATATCATTGCTACTTGCTACCACTTGCCCTTTTTCTTCTTTTAAAATAATTTCGTTCATTATATTTTGGTTTCTCCTTTTGCTAAGAAATATATTTTTAGAAAAGGAGAACTGGTTGGTAATTATCCAACAAAGTTCTCCATTGCTGGTGCGATAGGAACATACCCTATACATTCGTTCCACCAATAGAGATGAGATAGGAGAGTATTAATCATCCTATATTACTCATTATCAGGTTATCCACCCGTCTCTAATTATTTATTCTCTGCACTCGTTTGCAGAAAATCATGACATGAAGTCAGGGACTCGAACCCAGATATACGTCACAAATGTGTCGTCATGCTAACCAATTACATCAACTTCCTCTTTGGATAAAATGAGTCTCGAACTCATATCTATTTCGTCGTAGGCTTTCACTACGGTGTCTGCGGTTTTACCTTGAATGTTTTTCCAATTAAACTATTTATCCATGCAAGAGTGCGTAAGCTGCAGTCTTACACACTCAACAAAATTATAAATAAAAACTTTTCAAAATCTCAGATAGACGATCTTTATCAACCTGTTCAGATGACCAATATGAAATAGAACTATATCCATTCTTATCATGCTTGCTACATGTAAATCCCTGTCCATCATCAGAGAAATCTACATCCATAGAATCGTCATGACAATTCAACTCCTGATCAGGTTCATCATCGGAATCTTCTTCCGTGATTTCAAATTCATATTTCATATCCGATTCAAAATATTTAACGCATTTAGAATTTGCATTTTCATCAAAAAATACAAATTTTGGAGATAGCATACAATATCTTCCGTCCAATTTTAGCTTCTCACAAAATATTTCATCACACACAATACTGATAACATATTCGTCTTCATAGTTATCCCACTCAGGATCTGCTAACTCAACAAATTTTAGATCATAATCGTAAAATACCAATTCTCTCAAAATTTCTTTTGCATGATCATACTTAGCAACAAAACTTACGTTTTGATCACAATCATGTAGTAGCTCATAAGTCTCGACAACTACTTCGACTAATTCTTCGATACTTTTGCATTTCAGTGTATGCATATAATCACCACCGATCTATTAGAGAACAGCCTCTTTAAGAGCAGTAGCTGCCTTGAATTTCGGTGCTTTATGAGCAGCAACCATAATTGTTTCACCAGTCTGAGGATTACGTCTCTTAGATTCTGCCTTTTCTACAACCTCGAATTTTCCAAATCCTGCGATATTTACAGATTCTCCATCAGCCATTGCATCTTTGATAATCGCGAAAATAGCATCTACATATTTTGCTGCATCTTTCTGGGTTACTTCTAGGTTTGCTGCTACGGTTTTAAAAATATCTTGTTTATTCATCATTTTAATATTCTCCTTTTTGTTCAAATAAATTTTGCACTTATGAAGTGCTTGTCTAATTTTTTATAATGTGTTATTCTTTATAAGTACGGAGCATCTTCCGTATTCTTGGACTGCCGGTTTTTCCAATGATAGAAAGTTTATCAATGGAAGGCAGGTGATTTAGTATGGCGATGTTTTATTCACCAGAAACACCAGTGCATGTCAATAGCTACTCACGTTTCCGTTATAATAAATGGGAACGAGTGAGACAGTATTGGCGGCACGAACGTAACCGTTAGGTTATGATACCTGCATCCTGATGACAGGATTGAATTCTCTGATAAAGTTCACTTCTAGAAATCGAGATAGCCGTCAGTCCTTCTTCTGTATTGTTTTAGTCATCGGCTTTTCCCGAGTTTTATATGTTTTGTTGTATAACAACGGAAAGGCAGGAATTCTAGGTAGCCGATGACCTTCTTTATATGTAAGTACAGACGTATCTGTACTTATTTTTAGTTTAATTCAACAGGATAAAAAGCCTGTACCCCTTTATCTGTACAAATACATACCATCTGAGATGGTTTTCCTGTTAATCTTTTTTCCACAGTGTGCTGATCTCCACATCCAGCTAAAGATCCACCTCGAATCATTTTTACTCCATTCACTTCATCAAGAGCACACGTATGTAAATGTCCATATAACACAGCGTATGGAATGTATCCAATCGCCAGACACAAATTTTGTACACCAGATTTCCCAAATGGATCAAAATCACCATGCACACCAACATATGTTTTCCCACGGATAGATATATCAACAATTCCCGAATCGAGATTTCTTGTCAAAATATGAAAATTATTGATATGCTGTAAAGATAAATCAACTGCCCAACTAATCAAATCATCTAACCGTTCGTCATGAATTGCATCTTCTTTTCTATCAATTCTTGTATGGTTTCCAGACACGTTTGTCATGAATACGACTTTAAAATATTTGGTCAACTCATAACAAAATGAAGAGATGAGTTCCGTTGCAATTTTAATCTGTTCAATTACATTTTCACGATTAGTTACTTGGATTGTTTTATGAATATTTCCTGATATGAGATCTCCTTGTAGAGATACATAACACCTTTCAGAATTATGTAGTTTTTGGATAGAAATGATGTTATCTAATAATTGTTGCATTCTGTCTTTAGCAATATCAGTATTATATTCTCCAAAGAATGAATGAAATGTCTGACCGATATGTAAATCACTTAAAATTACAAGCATATCATTATCAGATGATATAGAAACGTCATTATGTTTAGAAAAATTTACTTTTCCAAGATCGCTCAATTGTTTTTCTAATAGATCTAATTTTTGCTCAATTCTAGCATCAATATAATTTTGCTTTTGCCAAGCGTTTCTTTCATCTCTAAATTGAATTTTTAATCGCTCTAATTCTCTTTGTGCAAACCGGATATCCTGCAACTGTTTATCAGAATCAACAAACATATCACGATTTGCATTCAGCATTCGATCAAATGTCGCTTTATCCTTCCGAAATTTTGATTCTCCATAATGAGTTCCAAGTAACTCATTAAGTACATCAGCTACATCATTCCAGGAACCGATTATATCCTTATCTTTAGTAACTCTATATATAAGTTGATCATCTGTTTCACCAGGTAATCTTGTATAGGAAGTAATAGTAGATCACTCCCTTCTTACTCAACATCAACTGGTTCATCCAGTTCTTCCTCGTCCTTGACCTTAATATTAATTTCTACTGGTAGGTCTGCAAAGTCACGTAGAAGAGTAGAAAGTTGCTTATCTTCTCCATCAACATTAATTACCATAGTCTGTGGATTTAAAATGCCAGTAACTTTCATTGAAGTTGTCGATGTTTTCTTATAAGTAAATGCTGCCATATCGTATAATTCTCCTTTTAATCCTAAAAATTTGTATAAAAAATAGAAGAGTAGTAAACTCTTCCTTAAATAATGGTCGTAATATCAGTAATCACTTCGTCAATAATATTGTATTTTAAAAGCTCGTCACTAGATAAATACCAATCTTTATTTCTGTTTTTATTAAATGTTTTCTCGTCAATATCTGTATTGGTGAGAATATATGATTTCATTTGTTCGATTTGCTTTTTATAATTCTTTTGCGCTTCTTCAATTTGTTCAGCAGTACCTTGAAATGCCGCTGATCCAGAATGAACAAGCATTGAAGTATGAGAAAATGCATATCTTCGTTTGCCAGACAAAAAGATTAAAAATCCAGCAGACATTGCAACACCCATGCCAATAGTAATAATGGGAATTCTGCTCGCTTTAACTAAATCACAGAAAAATAATGATTGTTCGATATCTCCACCATAACTATGAATGAAAAGGCGAATCGGTTGCAAATCTTCCTGCTTTACATCTTTTTCTTCGATATTCATTTGAATAATAATTTTTGCTAATTCAACTAATGAATAATCTTCATCAATTTCATAGTCAATATAAAAGGTTCTGTTTTTTCTATCTTTCCAATAGGTATATTCTTCTGGTGATGGGACATCACTATCTTTTATATTACCTACAAGTGGTAGTTCTAACATTTCCATTGGCAATATGCCTCGTGCTTTCATAATATTTCCATAAAAGGATTAATCTAATAAATCTGCCATAGCTGCAGTTTCACTTCGTTCTGTTTTCTGAAGCTGTACATAACCAAATTTTGGATGTCCTGCAAGTTTTTGTACAGTGGATAGTAAACCATTATTCATTCTAAAAAGAGTAGAATCTGTTTGTTTAAAATCTCCGTTCATCCAAAGAGCAGATCCTTCACCAACTCGTCCAATAAGAAGCTGGACATGTTCTTTTGTTAGATTTTCTGCTTCACTAACGTAGATAATCGCATTTTTAATATCTCGTCCTCGAATATAACCGAGATGTTCAACTTCAATATTTCCTGCCATAATCTGCATTTCCAGACCATTTTCTCCACCAAGATGATCTGCTAACGGCATTGCAAATGGCAAAATCTTCTCAAATTTAGTACCAGGTAAGAAACCAACCTCATTTGCATCTTTTACGCCAATTGCATTTCTGACATAAATTAATTTCTCGAATTTTCCTTCTTCGATTAATTTGATAGCATTTGCAATCATGAGATAATCTTTGCCACTACCAAATCTACCCGAGATAACTTTGATTGTCTCTTCTTTGTCCTGTAGCATATCAAATGCTAAAACCTGTTGTGGGTTTCTTGGTTTGATTTTGCCCATAAAATGACTATTGATTTGTTTATAAGAAATAGGATGATATTCTTGTCCATTCCATTTTCTGTAATCAACAACCTCACCATCATTCTTTCGAATTATCAGATATTCATTCAAAAGTGAATCATATTGATTTTCATTTAAATGTAAATAAAAATAACTCATTTCCTCATCAGAAAGAGTTACATCTTTGTATCCTGTGTATTCATCAATATTTTTAACAAGATTTATTTCATTTACACCTTTAGTTGGTAGTTTAAAAATATTTTTTGAAATAAATTTACAATTGAGATCGTCTGTACAAACAATGACAGGAGATACATTTCGATTATATAAAACTGCTGATGCAAGAATAATGTTATCAGGTGTTTCCTCTAAGTAATATCCTGCAAGAATATTTTTTATATCTGTGTTAGTTGCGACAACCTCATATTCTCCATAATGCTCATCCAGCATATGAGCCGTTTGTCTGGCTTTGTATTTAACTTCATTATCTTTATGACCCGAAGTCTTAATACTTTCAATCTCTTCAAGCGTCTTCTGTGAGATAATAAAAGGTTCTTTAAAAGCTTCCCTTTGCAAATTCAGAAGAGCATTGGTATCTAGGAATAATTTAAATTCCAATAATTGATACCACCTTTCTCATTAAATTTCGCATTAGCGATGATATAATTTTTTTCTATAATTTTCGAGTAGTCTCATATTATGAGGAGTCTCACACAAATAGAATTTTTTACGTTTATGACATGATTCCGAATGGGATACGCCGCCTTCCGCATAAGGAACTCCATGCTTTACTAAATATTCTTTCTCTTGTTTAGTAATGAGTACTATATTAATACACACCTTTCGTTTTAAATTTCTTTGCAATCACACGCAAAGATAAATAGTTGGGGCGGTGGGACTTGAACCCACAACCGTTCGGATATAAGCCGAAAGCTCCGCCATTGAGCTACGCCGCAATAAAAAATAAGTACGCTGAGATTAAACGTACTTACGGAAATCTTTCTTGGTATTATTTTGTTCTCCAATTATCCACTATACGCTGCTTACGCACACGCATAGTAACTTCCACAACCGCCTTTTTAAAGAAGTGGCATATCTTCTTTGCTGTATGACTACTCAAGTTTCATCGTTCCATTAACACTGCCGTGCTATAAATCTCCGCTAAGAGAACTGTGCAGAATCCGCTTAACACATCCAGATATTGCGTATCTTTCAGTGTGTGTATTACCTCCGAAGAGATTACACATTTTGGCTGCTTACGCCATACAGAGGTACAGTCTTTCGCTTTTACCTTTATATTTAATATAATATGTTGTATTAAACCAAATTTTTATATTCTTCCTGAACATACAAATTAAAAGAAACGAAATTGAATACAGAAGACGCGCTGCACCAGATGTTTCGTTATCTTTTGGATAACAAAATCCATCACGCCTTCGTAGCTTTCGGTTATAATCCCTACTCACATCCTACATAAGCTAATTTGGCATCTCTACCAATTCACTTACCCAAATGGACATCGCACTTGTCTAATAAGGACTCGCACTATATATCCTCCTAATTCCCCATCACATCTTCATAGGTTTGCGTGAGCTATTCTGTTGCGCAGAAAAATGATTCTCAGCGGTTGCCCCTGAATCACCTTGTTGCTCCCTATTTCCTGACACTATTTCCACACAGGATTTACTCGTTTTACCGGTATGAAACGGCACTTTTTGAGTGCCTGGGATGTTAGTTTTGCATAGATTGACCAATTTTCATGGCGACGAGTTGTAAATTCGCCTTTAATACGCTCACACGCATCTATCTGTGCTATGCCACGAGTTGCGGGACTACGAGTCGAACGTAGCTCTGGAGAGAATGGGTCTCCCGTGGAACCGATCCAGCATACCCCGCAATAATGCTGGCAGACAATTATATCTGCCAGTAAAAAATAAAACATAAAAGAAAGAGGAGATAATTATGAAATTAACATAAAGAATTAACCTTTTGAAAGGGCGGCAGAGAGTAACCGCCCATGTACCTAATTAAAATAATTATTTAATTTTCTGTTATAATATCTAGTGATTTTTGGTTTTGCCCAAATTTTCGGTTCACATTTGATATTTTCGTAAGTATGGATTTCATGTTCTGGAATATATTCACATTCCAAACTCAACCCATCTAATAGTTTTACCACTGTATTTTCAGTGGGAGTAGTAGAAGATAAGTAGGCAAATACACATTTCTCCATTCGCTTAACAACTTTACGAACGATTGCTACATTAATATCTTCTTTACTAGCGATTTCTTTGATAATATTTTCTTGTGTAATTGTCAAAATATTATTCCTCCCAGCTGCACGAATTCGATTAGAGAATTGTATTAAAATATTTCATCAGACAATAGCCTATTTATTTATTCTCCATATAGGCACAAAAGAAAACCCATGTGATGTGGACTATTTTATTTTTGACTGTTTAAAATAGTCCACATATAATGGTCGAAAAAAATGCCTTAAGATATGCGGAATTTATCTTTTACGCTTTCTTTCACGGTCTAATTTCTTACGATATTCACGTTGACAATCATCGCATCTTACCGATTTTGACTTAGAATCAACCTCAATCCATTCTCCACAATCCATACATTGAATAAACTTTGTCGATTTAATTTTGATATTATTATTCAAATTATTTACTACATATTGTCCATAACAAAACCAGAAGAGTTGTTTCCCTCTCTTTTCGCTTCCATATAAATATTGAATCAACATATCAGCAATAACATCTTCTGAATATCCAAAATCTAAAAATTGATTTCGAATAGAACAAGCAACATAATGAAGATTATCAATATATTCATCTTTCATATTTACCATATAACGGTATTCTTTATTGAGCTTATCATATAAATTAGAAACTTCTTTTGAGCATACAATATTTACATTGTGCATCATTTTTTGATAATCTAACTTCCCTAAGTTCATTCCTCTTGTGTTTATAGATTTATTAGGGATTTTGTCATATAATTTATTAACAAAACTTTGATTGCGCATACTAACTTGATCAGCTTCTTTATCTTTTGCATATTCAAAGAATGCAGGTAACTTCGCGTTCGTAAATTCCTTGATTTCCTCATTAATACGATCGGGGAAAGCAGGTTTGTACAAAGTTTTGGCGTAATCGATCACAAAATTATTCTGACAACATAAGCGTTTTACACAATCAATGGCATGTTGTTTTTCTTCTTCTGACCCGTTAATAAATACATCGTTATTCCAGATCTTTGAAATATTATTACTATAAATTCCAATATTGCCACCGGTAAATGCAGCATTAAGCCCATCATAAATGTTTTGGTTATTCAAAAGTTTTGGCTCTGCTTTGCGCATATTGTAATAAAGAGGAACAATTCCTTCCATATTTTTCTCTGCGATATTCACAAAATTTAGATCTGCAACAACTAAAGATTTATCTCCATCCACATCGAACTGTAAAATTTTACTGATCAAATCACGAGTGCTAGTATAAACTCCGTTTGTTGTAAACCATTGTCTGATTCTTCGAGATCGTTCCCCATATTTCTCATGCGCAACGTTCAAACGAATAGCATGTTCTTTATAAAGATGTGGGCTGCGGAGACAATCAAGCTTCTCATTTTTGTTAAAAAGCCAACAGAATACTTCTTTGTCATTTAGCAACCCTTCTGGGGTTTCTATATGTTTAAACCAATATTCACAAGCCGCATAAAAATCCGGTAAAAGGAATGTATATTTCCCATGGACTTCAAGTTTCCCACTGCGGTATTTCTTCACAAGACTATTTTTTACTTCACGAATCACATCTTTAGCATAGGTATCATTCAATAATGCAGGATAAAGTTTTACAGCTTTTTGAAATGGTGTCATATTTGTATTATATGGGGTGATACCTAAAATCTCTTTGACTGTTTTTTCTGAATTGCAAATATTGGTGATTTTATCAACTGACCTTTTCGTAAGTAAATCAATCTCTTCATCTGTAATATCAGTTAATGTCTGCAACATTTGATAGTTAATTTTTGCATCTTTAATTCTATCTTCTTCAATATTACACCGACCAGCCTGACAATTATATTTTTTAAAATTATCCTTATACTCATCCCAAGAATCATAAAACTTATACATCTTGAATTGACTTTTGGTAAAGATAATCCGAATATCATCATCAAAAATATTATACTCTTTGCCGTATATATCTTTAATAGTAGGAGATCCATCATTTACTTCAATAAACTTTCTGAAATCAAAAACTCCTAATAATCCTTTTATCCATGGCGCACGAAACATAGTATTTTTAGTCATAACCGATGGAAGCATCATACCAGCTCCATCAGTATGAGGAATCGGTACATCACCAGTTTTTCTTGTAATTGAATAATCCGACTCATCAATAAAATCAAAAGTCCCTGGCACATTTGTTTCAAAATCATCAACCACTATACAACGATCAATATCAAAATCAGTCCATTGATCAGTTGCAGAATTTGCTAGTGCCATATAAGCTAAATGCTTATTTACATTGTTGCCACCTTTTGAATTGATTTTTTCTATTGTAAGACCACACATAATAGTTTTTTCAACCTTGTCCCAAACAGATTCTTTAATAAAGACTGCTTTTTTCTTCCTAATTTGCCCAGCAGAAGAAGTGAAATATCTATATTTTTCGCCCTTATATGTAAAACCATAAAAAGAAATATCTTTAAATACATCAAAATAATAAATTTGTACTACAATTAAGGCGTCGGTCAGCTCATCTTTTTTAATACCGATAGAGCGAGTAAGAGATGATTCAAATACAGAGATAATATTTTGATCAGTCAGTTCTTCTTCTCTTAAACGTCGTAGCGGAATTTGATTATATGGAATATTTTGCGAAATGCAATGATCGATTTTATTAGATAATTTTTCTTTATTAAGAACTTTATTTTTTAGAAGTGTTAAAAGTTTCTCTTTTGATACTTTTGCTTTTTCTCTTTTATGTTCAATAATTAAGTTTAGCCTGACGTATTTTTTTATTATATCATTAGCCAGAAGATGGTAATCTTTTTCTGTATACGCTTTAAATTCCTTAATGTCTTCTAATGTATAACCATTTGAAAGTAATTCATTTTCTGAATTGGAAAGCATATTGTTCACATAATTTCGTTCGCTTCTATATTTACAATTCATTTCATGCAAATATTTTTCATGATTACTGTAAAAATGTCCCGTATCTACGGAATACATATTAATTTGTGTGTCTAAAATAACTATCATTCCTTTCTTTGATTAACTAGAATATTTCCAAATATATCCAAATGCTGTTTTTTGATTTCCTTTACAACAACTTAATATAGATGAAGTTTGTTTTAAACTTATATCTAAAATATTTGAAATTTCTTTTGTAGAATACCATGTCTTTATAAAATTCCCATCCATATCATATTGCTCTACGTTTCTACCTTTTGATGTTGAATTTTTCCCACAACAAATATATATTGGGTTTTCTATTGCATCATCTTCATTTACGAAAACAAATGTATATCCATGATATTCACAACGTTCATGATGCAAACACTGAGTAAAAGAAGTCCTAGAGATATGTTCTCCTAAAATTGATTCACTTTCTCTTTCTAATTTTCTACGATTATCACATGTACCTATGTATTTTCCAGATTTATATATATTAAACGCTTCATTGCAAACTGAATTTCTGTTTTTATATGAATAGTCCATAGATTTCCGTTTATTAGATATTTCTTCTTTAAGTAAAAGGTATTTTTGATACTTTCGTTCAAGATAAATTGTTGCTCCTTCATATAACCAATCTAAAATTTTTTCTATTATATTATTACCATCAATTAACAACGTATAATTATCATGCCCATTGTCCCATCTGCTATGAATATCGCCCACAAATTTAACTACATTTTTATTCAAATATTCCTTTGTTTTGTTAATAAATGCGGAAGTTCCTGTAAAGGTAATTTGAAAATGCAGATAAGTTTTTCTAAATTTGCTTTTTGATTTTCTTATACTTCCAGATATACTTCCATCTCCATCCAAATAACCTCTAAGAAAATGATTGATTAAATTATCTGGAACAATTTCTTCAGAAGGAAATATAATTTTAAACGTTTTTCTTGGTGAACAACCCAATTTGATTAAATCATCTACTATTTGATCGCTTCGAAAAGACAATCTACACATGTCGTTAGTAAATTTGTAGTCTCTATTTTGATGTTTAAAAAATTTATTCCTTTCGTAAATATGTCTTTTTATAGGACATTCATTATTCATTTCTTCTGCTATAGTTTTTAATAAAGCTACATCGCTATATTTTAAGTCTAGTTTTGCCCACTTACTAGATCCACTATTTGAGTAAACACATCCATCTGCATATAATAATCCAAGAATATATGCTTTTCTTTCTGTATCGATTTTGTTAAAATAATTATCATTTATATTATATTTTCTGTTTTTCAATTAACTACTTGGAGCTTTGCAAATTTAAGTCATGACACTCACATCTCCTTTCGCTTTTTAAAAATTATCACTTATACTAATATATTCTCTATTTACTCCTCCAAAATTTTATACTCACCATCGCCAACATTGACAATAATTCCATACTGATGCAGCTCTAGATCATCAAACATTAATCCAATATCCGCATAATCCTCTATAACTCCATCAGACCCAACACACTCAATTTCACCATCAATCTTGACTGCAGCGACCATCTTATTCTTTTCGTTAATAGCGAACACTACACAATAATTGCATTCCTGAATGTCAACCATGTTATAACAGAAATCTAATAAATCGTCATCATCACTTTCAAGTAAAACATTCATCTTCTCACCACATCCGCATTTACATACTGGCGCGCATAACATGTTATATTCAGGATCTAATCCAAAATCCTTAAGTTTAAAATTTTTAAAATTCCATACAAAATCTATAATATTCATACTAAATCCTCCTGTGTTATACATTCATAAGCAAAGCCTTCATTTGTAGTATAGTAAATGTGTTTTATGCCTAAATCCTTGATGGCAGCCATACATGACGGACATGGCCTAGACATACCATAAGGTTTATCATTTCGTTTTCGATATATATATAATTTTACTTTGGAAAAATCTATATCCAAATGTCGGATGGAATTGATACAGCTAATTTCCGCATGTATTTTAGGAAGAAGTGTTTCCTGATCAACGTCAGTATTTCTATATTTGTTATAATATTTCTGTACTGGATGAGTTTTATTAGTATTACAACCAATACCAACAATATTTCCTTTGTATACTGCCACACAACCGATATGTACGTTTTTATAATCAGAAATATCTGCAGCCTGTCTCGCTTTAGATAAATATCTACGATCAGTTTTAGTAAACAAACTCATCCACTTCCTTTACTGTGGACTGCTTTGCTTTTAATTTTTGTGTTTGAATAATATTTCGATGACACTGTTCATCAAACTTTCTGTCTGCAATAATCTTTTCTGCGAAGTGCGATCCATGTGATATGGTAGTAGAATTCGGATATGGAGAAAGTTCTGTAAAATGAATCAGTCCTCCAAATTTTGTGTTATCTCTCATACTTCTTGTGCAAAATCTTGTATTCTCTTTCATAATTAATATCTCCTTTGATTTTCATAATTTTTAAATACATTTCTATCACTCCTTAGTTATAGGGATGATTAATAGTTCCTAATTTTATATTCTCTAAACATTCATCAACATTTCATCTTTTTAACGCTATCTCCAAGTTCATCAATAAACGGACTAGGAGTCATAAGATTATCATTGTATGATGCAGTAGAAGAGAGATATAATTCATTCTCTGCTCTTGTAATTCCGACATATAATAACCTGCGTTCATCATCGAGATTGTCACTTTTTGCATGTGGGAGCAGTCCATCATTCAATCCAACAATGAACACGATTGGATATTCCAAACCTTTTGCTCTATGAATTGTTGAGAGATGTACTTTATCATTATTCTCCATTGAAACTTGTCTATTGATGTCATCTAAATACAACATAAACTCATTTAAATCAAAATACTTGTCTGCAATATTCTGAAAAGCATCCATATTTTCAATCTGTTCCGAAAATCCACCATCATCAGCCTGTTTACCCTTGCTAACAAAATCATCGATTTTAAGATAGAATCTCAAATATTCAATCATCTCACCAACCGACTCGAATTTTCTGTTCTGTAGTGTATTAATAACTTCATATAATTGATCAATTCCATTTTTGAAACGCCAATTTCTGCGATCAATCGTAAACATTGCATTGTATAAAGAAGTGTTTTTCCTCGTAGCATTTTCTTTGACTTCAGCGAAAAATTTCTGGTCTAACCAACGATTTGGTTTATTATACACATACGAAAATGCTGAACTATCTCCTTCGTACAATGCCAATTTAAGATAGGAAATCAGTAACTTAATCTCTGGTAGTTCCGTAAACATAACCCCATTAACAACGTCATATGGAATCATATTTTTAGACATGACAGTTTGCAATATTGTCAACTGGGCATTTGTCCTTGCTAGAACAGCCATATCTCTATACTCATTGTTCTCTTTTTTCTCTGTGATCTTTTTACAAATCCAAGAGGCTTCATCATATTCACTTACAAATTTTCTGTATTCAGGGAGCTGATGTGTTCCTTTAGAAGCAATACTTTCTACGTAATTTTTATCCTTACTGTCAGGAATATGTTGTGCTAACATATTCGCCATGCGTACAATATCTGTACTACATCTGTAATTCGTATTTAAATGGACGATTTTCACATCAGAATAATCCTGATCAAACTGCATAATGTATTCACTTCGCCCACCACGGAAAGAATAGATTGCCTGTAAAGGATCACCTACAATCATAGTATTTTTATTATTAATTCTTTTAAGAAGAAGAGACTGTGCCATAGACACATCCTGAAACTCATCTGATAACACGTAAAGATATTTATTCTGATAAAATTTTAAAATATCTGGGAATTTGTCAAAACACTGATTTGCCATATTCAGAAAATCATCAAATTCAATATAGGACTTATCCTTTTTATAATCTTCATACATTTTATAAATCTTTTTCATCCGATCATCAGGATACGGATCGTCATCTGAATAAATCAAATCATCTGTTGAGCCTAGCATGTTTGTCTTTTGAATTCCCAAAAATCTCAGTATTCCATTATAAGGAACATCATCTTTGTTCTTGCATAATCCAAGTAAATCACAACAAATTTCTTTCAGTGCTTTTTCTTTTTCCCAAGATGCAGTCCATACCTTGTATTTTCCATATCCATATGTAGAAGTAATAATTTTAAGAGCGAGAGAGTGAAAAGTTTCTACATTTACATTAGCTACTCCAAGCTTTCCCAATCTCTGCTCAATGCTTTCTTTTGCCTTTTTACTGAACGTGACAGCCAAAATAGTAGTGGGATCAACTCCATAATTCTTAACCATGTTTAAAATTCTATATGTAAGTACAGATGTCTTTCCAGATCCAGCTGCAGCAATGACAACCATATTTCCGTCTATGGTGTGAATGGCTTCTTTTTGGTTTGTATTAAATTCCATTTTTATATCTCCTTTGCTAATTAATTTGAAGCGTGTATTCATCTTCAACTTTACGTTTATTAATTCTCTTCCCAAGATATTCAGTTTCATTGTTTATTGTCATTTCGCACAATCCCTTAAAACACAGGGAATAATCATCTTTACTTTCATAGATCGTATATTTTCGAGGTGATTTATCAAAACGTTTTTGGGCATTGCCAATAATCATCTCTGTGAAAGTATCATTAAATTTTTTGATAATATTGGATTGATGTGGGAATTGATTTAGAACAAAACTACATTTGTCAAGATCGATGTAATAAGCTTCATATGACTTATAGACAAGTTTGATTTTGCGTTTATATAATTCATCTTTGAGGGCTTCATTAAATCGTTGTGATTTTTTGCTGTAATATCTTTCTGATGCATTTGTGATATTTGCTTTTTCATCAGCAACCTTAATACAAGCAGCATAAAAGTCCATATCCTCTTTAGACGCTTCTCTAGTTTCCAATTTAATATTTGCATGAACAACTCCATCTGAATCGATTTCAACCATCTCGTCGGATACTTCAGAAGTGATCTTGTACACATCACGCCAGATGATAAGACCTGCAGATTTAAGATAATCCAGAGCATTCATAATATAATACTCAATCATATCATCTGATTTATTATAAAATTCATTAATAGTATCCAATTCGTATTTAATAGCTCTGCTAGTTTCCTCTTTATTATATTTACAGAGATTATAATTTTGATTAACCATATTAATTTCTCTGGCCCATTTACCAAGCGTGATATCAATTTTTCGATTCTGATCATGTCCATTAATAATTTTTTCCAGTAATAGTGGAACAATATATTGATATAGAGAAGCATTCATCTTCTTAAAATTAGCTGGTAAGATATATGGATAGACTTCTGTAATCTCATATTCTCTTTTACCAAGATCAACAATTTTACAGTATCTGGACATTTTTTCCAAAAGAGTCCTTTTGTTCTTTGTTAGAAGCTTACCATTTTTGATGTACGACTCCTTAACAGCAGGGCTTGCATACTTGTTTACGAGATCAATTTCTTTAATTTTCCCTTGTTTTACAACCATTTTTTCCATTTTTTGATTTTTCCTCCTTTAAAATTCCCTTATTTTTTCTGGGAAAAGTTCCTCTCGAAAACGGGTACCAAAAGTTCCTAATATATAATATATATAGGGAAGAAATTGTACCCGCATTTCACCCAGTATTTATAAGCAAAAAATTGCTCTATTTTATAATCTGTTTATAATTGGTTAATGAATACTTTATACATTTTGCATTAACTGGTGGCTGCTTGCAGTCGCCAGAACGATGAGCAACGTAGCGAAGCGAAGTAGCGGAATCGTTGGTAGCGTGGCACACTATTGTCAATCCAACCGTGTAACCAAAAACTACCGTAGCCACTTTTAATGATCAATTCCAATAATAAAAGAGTGGTTCCTACTATATTTTCTCCATTTATTATTGAATAGTTTTATAAAATTGTTCTCTCATCCAGAATTGCATCAACCATTTCTTCGAATAAACTTCTGTATTCTTTGTCATAAGCTAGTGCATCCATGGTCATACAATTCTTTAGATTATTATTATGACAATAGTCATCTATCATCTGATTTAAATCCTTATCTGGATATTGTTCTCCAAATTTTTCAAATAATTTTCTATATAATGTTTTGTAATCATCAATTCCATATTTCATCATAATTCGCTTAAATTTAGGCATCATAACACTTACCCAATATGGCATTTTCTTAATTGGTATTGTTTCAAATGTATTCATATTATTTTCTAATGATATTAATCGTTCATTTAGTTGGGTAATATCAGTATTATATCTGTCATATAAAGAGCTAACTGCCTGATTTATATCATTTTGAATTTGAATAAGAGTTTGGAGAGTTTTAATAACTGGCTGTAAATTTATAGATGTAAGAGTGTTATTTCTGTATTTTTCTACAATATCCCATACCCAATCCATAAATTCGTCAGCTTTCTTTTGATGGGACCATCTGCATATTTCCATGACACCTTTATGGGAATAATAGTAAGTTTCATGTCCTAAACCATCTGACAAGCAAATGGACAGTTTGTCCAATCGGTCGCTATGTCTTTTATGAATTTTACCAATAGCATTTGTTGGATCTTTATATTCCAACGCTTGACCAATTTGTTCTCTTGTTAATAAAATGTCATCATTCATATTTCTATAAAAGCTGCAGTCCAGTTCTCCAAACTTTTCTGTTGTAATCAGTTTCAAATTATTATTCATAGTAAATATCTCCTTTTTATTTATGATTTGCTTTGGTATTCACTTATTCTCCATACGATTTGAACCATTTTTAATTTTATGATTTTGTTAATCTTTATTTTCGAACATAAAAATAGCAGACAAGATTTCTCTCATCTGCTATTAAAATTATTTTTGTATTTTGTTTTATTCTATTTCTGTATCAGTTAACCATTCTATATCAGGACTTGCAATTAATCTAGCATTATTATATGCCATATCTAATGTTAGACAAGTGAATCCTTGATAACAATTATCTAATTTTGTAACAGCTAATGCTAGATTTGGTTTTCCTTCATCGGTATCTAGACACAACGGTAATAGTAATTGGATTTTGTCTTCATAACATTGCGGTATTGCTAATTTATAATTTGCTGAGACTCTACGTTTCATTAACTCAACTGCACCTGTAAGAATACACATTTTATTTTCTTTTTCTAGAAACCCTTCTGGTAAACGTTCTTTATTTCTTTCATCTTCTAGAATATGCTTAAAATGAATATCTATAGGGTAGTGCCAATCGAAGAGTAGTAGTGATGGATCTTTGAAATAGTTTGCTTTCTGAGGTCGTTCTGATATTCCATGCTGATTTAATTCATGTCCAGTAAGGAAAGAGATATTATATTCTGAATTTGAATAAGCATAGATTGGCTCATAATATTTCGTAAACAATCCTGTGTTGAATAATGCATAATTTGTTCTATAAATGATTTGTCCATCCGTTCTAAGCTTTTTATATGTATGAACCAGGTAATTTGTTAGAATTCCATTATTAGGATATGTTTTGTTTGACCAATTTTCTTCTTTTGCTTTCCTGGCAAGCATATCTGTATAATCCTTCCAATTTACATTGAAGTGTGCCATATATTCCATCCCCTTCGTATTTTTGAATGCTGTTCTAAGTATATCATATTTTCTGGATTCATGAAATGGATCTGTGGAGGTATATTCTGGTAAATATAATTCACATGAATAAGACTCATACGAATCTTGTTTTAGAGGAATATTTTGTCCTTGTAATTTAGTGTAAGTATTTGTGTAAGCTTCTTTGGCTGATTCTGCATATACCATAAAGATATGATCGTATGGTTCATAACAATAAGCTGCAGTAGTTGGTACTAAATATGTATTCATAGCTTAAAATCTCCTTTAAGATATAATTTTTCTTTTGCAAAATATTATTCTCTCATTGGAAATTTTATTTTTTGATTTTTGAATGTAGTGTATTGAATGGCAAAGATGTTTTGCTACTGTGGTTTTAAATACCCCTCCCTATAACACATTTGATAGGAGAGTGTACATATCATTTCTTAGGTGTGATTGTGGGAGAGTATGCGAGATTATTTTTCTAGGACGGATTTAGATGTGTTTGGTGGATAGTTGTTAGGGTATAGATATAAGATCGATTTAAAACTTGTAGAAGTATCTTTTTGTATAGGGTAGGTGATTTTATGGTCATCTACCCTTATTTTATTTGAGTTATTTCCTATTTAAAATGTGATACTGACACTAAGTTTGATTCTGTACATATAATTGTTTGCCAGTAAAGTTGATCCGAGACAACAGGGAATTGATATTTCGGTGCGTTTTTCTAATTTATTATATCCTACTACAGATATACGAATATCATCTTCTGCAGCAAGTCTTTGTAATTCTTTTAAATATTCATCATATGCAGATTGGTTTGTAATAACATAAGAGATTACGCATGATGTTTCTTGTACTTGTCCAGAAAATAATCCTCTTCTATGCATGGTTATTCTTGTTTCACAGACTCGTCTGACATATTTTGCAGCTTCTGGTTCGCCCGAATAGGAATCCGGATAATAGCAAGAGATATATTTATGATTGCCTATAGTTGTGTACTCATTATGCTGTGCTTTGGAGCGTAAAAGATCTTTTACACCAGAATAATCAAGTCTGGCATTTGTTTGTGCTTCAGATGTTGCTTTGACCTGGATCTGCTTCTGTGTTGGCGTAAGACTGGACAATTCATCACGAAATGACATGATTTTCCTCTTTTCTTGTATTGGTGGACAGTTTATAGGGTGTATGTGTTTGAATGGATTCTAGGTTGATTATAATACTGTTTTGTCCTTAGATCAATAGTAAGGATGATTTGTGATGGTATGTGTGGTGTAGTGAGTAAGGATTGATGGTTGCATGAATGTGAGAGTGGAAGAGTGATGTGAAAGTTAATGTAGGAGAGAGCAATTTTTGCGTGGTGAAATACTTATCGTTGAAGTTTGGAATTTATATGGATTATTTTGGAACGGATGTGTGAAAGTTGGAAATGAAATATGAATGGTGGAGTGATTTTAAAGCTTGATTACTGGGATTAACGATAAAGGGTACGATAAGGTGTTTTAGGGTAATATGATTGGATTTTTGGCTTGATTATTGGGCAAAATGGAGATTATTTTTGGATGGGTGGAATGGGAGGGTGGTGAGATAGGGAGATTGGGTGGAGTGATGGATTTTGGAGTTAGTGTGTGAATGAACCAGCTATGTGAGATTTCAAAATATTCAGACAATTTACTGATTTTAACTACCCCCGTCTGAACATTCAGACAATAAACAGATCACATCACTATTTTACCCCGAAAAACAGGTATTTTACAGGGCATAACACAATTTAAATACAATTCAAAATATTTTGACAATAGATTAAATTTTTTTCTATTGTTTGGTAAAATAAAAATTTTTGACCATGGCGCGCTCTATTCTGGCGGCAAGACGAAAATAGGGTGGTCAAGTGTGACGCAAGGTCATATATAAAAATTTTATATATCGAAAATAGTAATGATATTCAAACTATTCTAATTCCAAACTATTCGACACTCAAATAGTATTACAATAAAATAATTTGATACTCAAACTATTAACACTATTTAACATGCCAGCTCAAAAATCAACAATAGTAATCATTCCTAATTTCTTAAATATGACCATTAGTCACAAAAATATGACTATTAGTCATTCCAAACTGACCATTAGTCATAAAAATATGACTATTAGTCATTCTTATATTCCTGCACGCTTTGCAGTCAATACCCCTTTTTGTCCAGATCTGCTTTTATTAAATTTTTAATATATTCGGCTTTGTTTACATTATTTTCTGAAATATATCTTTCAAACCTTTCAAATTCTGATAATTCTTTTGGAGTGTAGCGTATTGCGACACTTTTACATTTTGCATTAAATTTTCTATTAGCTTCTAGCTTTGCTTCTGTACTCATACACTATTCCTTTAATTATATACACAATAGTATACTATCATATCTATTATCAGATTATTTATAATTATTCATTATCTTTTCTGTATTCTAATATATCACCTGGTTGACATTCTAATAATTCACATAATTTGTTCAAATTGTCTTGCGTCAATAGCTTATTATCTCTAAGCTTTTGTAATTGTGCCTCACCGAATATTTTTTCTTTTCTAATTCTATAAGTTGTATAACCTTTTTTACCCAATTCTTCTATAATATTTTTGCTATAAACTATCATATTTTTCACTACTTTCTTGTATAAAATGCACTATACACCAAAAACGAGTGTATAATATACACAAAAAAATGATGTATATTTGTATAATAAGCCAATATACATACACTCAAAATAGGTGTATACTATGTTTACAAGCTAAGGAAATACAAAAGTTTGTACGCGAACGGTCTTTCCGTTCCGGTGTTTCTTCTTCTGTATTCCGTCCGACCGGGGACGGGCGCACATGATGGTATGTGTTATTAGTCAACGAAAAGACTTAAAAACGCTTGACGTGTGGCACGTATTACCCACACGGCGCTTGTTAGCAGATGACAAGTGGTTGAGTCTATACCAGATTCCGAAAGACTCAGTTTGTAGCACTTGCCAGTTAGGCAAGATCTCAAATGCTACCGGTGTAAAGTTGATTCCGTAAACAACTGGGAACACAAGGTTTTTCCGGTGATACTACCACTATATGGGGTGGCAAGTCTGAAAACCAACTATCATTAGGTAGTTGAACGGGAAAGAGTAGTAAAGGGGTAGTTAATCCCGGTTTGTGCGTGCCGCACTGATAATAGCGCAACTATCAATAACAAAGTTTTCACTTCCGTTCTAAGGTTTTCCCTTTTTACGGTTACCAGATTCACAAGCGTACAATTCCAACAAGCCGTTTTGTGAATTTGATAAAAATGTATAGGCTTATACCTGTGCATGAAAACAATGTTTCCAGATTCACCTTTCAATGTTTTTTCAATCCGAAACATTAGAAAGTTTTACATAGGTTTTACAAATTGTACCTTGACAATTAGGGTTGATAAGTAACGGACTTTACCCCGTGAAAAAAGTTTAAATCATTAGCCGGGTTGCAGCAGGTGCAGTCTGCCTTTTTAGAAGGTCTTACGGCTTAACCGTATTAAAGAAACGGTTCGAATCCGTTCCCGGCTTTCCTGCTATTATAGCAGAGTTAGAACAAAAAAACAATAACAATTTTCGCATCTGTGCGTAAAACAGAAGAAAGAGGTTTATTATGATCAAAACAGAAAAATTTTATGTAAAAAGCGATGCACTGAAAGTTTCCGAAAACATCGACCGTGTTCGTGATCTTGTGATTTCAGAAGTACGTAACACTGAGTTCGCTAAAGTTTCACGGAAAAAGGCATTCAAGGATGCCCGGGAAGCAATCGAATCCGCACATGTTGACGTTGACGCGTTGACCTGCAAAGAAACGATTGTTCTTGAAGTGCTGGGCGCTGAAAAAGGTGCATCCTTCCTGAAAGACCGCGCAGAGTACCAGGCTCTTAAAAAGGAAGTAGAGGCTTGTGTTCCGCTCGATCAGATCACAAGTCTGTGCCAGACAGACAGAACGTGGGTTCTTCTGATGGCACATATTATCTGCCCGAGCGTTGTTCTCACCAAAATTTTTGATGAGATCGACGTCGCAACTCCGGTTAAAAGTTGGTATGCATCGGGTAAAGGTGCAAACAAGTTAAAAGAAGTTCTTCAGCCGATTTTCCATCGCCTTTTAGGAACGGAAGGGGATCTGTTCTACGGAATCAAAGTTAGAAAATCTAGCTTCGACGATGTAGACATTCGCAATTTCCTTGCTATCTTTGGCGGCCAGGCTAAAAGAACCGAAACCAAAGAAAAAGATAAAGACGGCAAAGAAATTGTCAAGTTCAGTAATCACAATTGGATTGATAAGTCTGGAAACCAGAAAACGCAGGAAGCAGCATTCACAACTCTGCTGTCTGTGATCCTGGACAATCCGGAAAAACACGTTGTCATTAAACCGGAAAAAGAAGAGGAAGTATCAGAAGAGAAATAAAATAACCATGCTAAAGAGCCAGAAAAAGGGCGGTGCAATTCCGCCCAATGGTTTTACAAAAAGAAAGAGAGGAAAAAAGAATGACAAATTTAACTTACTATGAAAAAGATGAAAGTGAAAATTATAATGTAAAACAAGAAAGCAAATTTACGTTATGCGATGACGCAGAGAATACCGCAATCATTCTTGTAAATTTAGCACGATTACACAATACAAGTTGTGAAATTGACATTACAGATGATAGACAGAATATGTTATATGAATATGTATATATAACAAATTCAAATTATTATCTTGTTAATGACTGGACTTGGTTTAAAGGTAATACAGAACCAACTGTAATCAAAATAGAATTTTAAAAGGCAACCATGCCGAAAATGGTAGAAAGAAGGTAAATTATGAGAAAAGAAAGATACGTAGACGCATGTCCTAAAGACAGAAACTGTTGGGGATGTTTTTATGCAGAAGAATGTCCAGTATGGAACAATCAGGATGCAGAACCGACGCAGATTCCTGCAACTGAAGTCTACATGTCGCTTTGTGAAGGTAGACACGAGATTCCCCAGGCAATCGACGGAAGCATTTTCGGCACGGAACTTGATCCGCTTGATCTCACCGGAATGGAAAGAGAAGCAGCAGAACAGCTCCGCGGCGTTTTCACACTGAACCTGTATGTAACAGGTTTAACGGTTGCTCTCATTGCCGTTTTGAATGTGTGCAGAGAACAGAAAATCAAAGTTACTCTGTACCATTATAACAGAGAAACTGAAAAATATTATCCGCAGGAGGTAAAATAGAAATGTGTAAGGCAAAACACACACCGAAATTCTATGTGCGTTTAGCAATAAAGCCGGTAATGTTTCCAGAAAATTTTGTGGTACATACCGGCTCTTTTTATGGTCGTTTCCAGAACGCAAATGGTGAACAGGTATTTTGGGTCTGCGATGACTTCAAAAAGGTAAACGACGCATATTCTGTTCATATTTTGACAGAAAATAAAAAGGCAAAATGGGAATATGGGTCTGCATCTGAAAAAATTCAGCAGCTTATTACGGTTTCTTTGCGGAAATTAGGCAGAACGCCAGTAGTTGACAAGGTGGATCTAACTTTCGATCAGGTGCAGAACATGATGAAACATTCTGCTTTACACAAAAAAGGAAGTGGTTCACGAATTAATACGTATCAAATTAATCCACCTTTACAATGGAATGAAGTAACAGAGCTTGCACATTGGGAAGGTAAAGGCAACGCAGGACGTATTGCAAATGATATTAGGTAAATAAGGAGGAACAGAACTATGTTTAAAAAAGTAACACTTGCACTCTTAACAGCAACAACTATCTTTTCCGGAATCGCAGCGATCAATACAACCGTATCACGGCAGAATACAGCAACGGAAATCACCACAGAAACCGGAAACCAACAACGGAAACTTGACTATTCCGCCGAACAGGATTACAGCTACGCCGATTCGTTTATTGCTGACGTAGTAGATTGGAATACTAACGGCGAAGAACTTGCACTCATGACAAGTGACGGCTATGAATTTTACGCTTATAAAAGCAAAAACGAATACGATTTCAACAAGGCATACGTGGGACTTGATGACATCACCGACGTAGAAAAGGAAGAAGGCAAAATCCGTATCTACACAAAAGATGGAAGTGTTTATGAGATTTTCGGACTGACAAGAGAAAACTGAAAGGCAAATATAAAATTCTATCTTGTACAGTTATAACAAATATGTTATAATAAAATTGACGAAGGAGGAATATAATAAATGTATACAGTAGAATTTTATAAGGACGTCAACGATCATTGCGAAATTGGAGAATATTTCGCAGAGCTTGCGGAAAAGGCAAAGACAGATAAAAACGCAAGAATCAACATGAACAAGATTGCAGAATATATTTTGTTGCTTAAGCGAAACGGCACAAGAATCGGATATCCTGTAGTCCGACCGATCGAAGGAGATGTTTGGGAACTGCGACCATTAAAGAATCGAATTTTCTTCTTCTACTGGAAAGAGAATAAGTTTGTGTTACTAAGTCACTACATGAAAAAGTCGCAGAAAGCGCCGAAAAGAGAAATCGAAAAGGCAAAAGCAAACATGCGAGACTGGTTAGAAAGAGAGGGAAAATAGCTATGAAAGCGCATAAAAATTTCGAAGATATGTTCAACGATCCGGAATATTTTTCCGAAGAAGACAAGGCAGAAATCAATTTTGAAGTCGCATTGATTGAGAAAGTAAAGGAGATGAGAGAGTCCAGCGGATTCTCTCAGACCCAACTTGCAAAGGCAAGCGGAGTTAAACAGTCAGCGATCGCCAGAATGGAAAGTATGAAAGCAGTGCCGCAGATTGACACACTTATTAAATTGCTTGTACCAATGGGATATACATTAGATATTGTCCCATTGCGGAAATAGTCCTTATAAACTAAATACTGTATACATTTTAATAGCAGCCATCACGAAAACGATGGCTGTTATTTTTGTACTCAAAATTCGAAAAAGGCAAATAGAGAATAAAACAAAAAGGCAAAGGAGAAAAAGAAATGAGAGATAAAATTTTAAAAGTAAGTTATATCCTGGCATGGATCGGCGCAATCTGGTTCATGCTCAGTTTGGAAGCTAGTATGTGGAATATTATTCCATCTCTTCTGTGTCTTACTTATGTCGTAGCTTTTGGTGAAGCGAACAACGGAAATTGGATCATTTCGTTGCACTAAGAACTATGAAGTATAAATGCATAACTTATAATTATGCATAATATATACATAATCAAGAAAGGGAAATTAAAACATGAGAAAAGGAAAAGTATTCGAAATCAAAGTAACAAGTAGCGCAAGTTTTTATTCTTATCTTGCATTATCCGGAATCGACTTCAAAACAAAAGAGAAACCGGACGTAGTAATTTTCACTTGCGATATGACAGACGCAGAGTTCGCGGCAGCAGTCCAGTATTGCAACAAGCTGGCGGAAGAACGGAAATTCAACGAGTCTGTAGAAAAATACAAAAAACTGCATGAAGAATATATTACTATTCAGCAGGTAAAGGAAGCGTTAGACGATCTGTTCCGTGACATCAGCCGTCAGGCATTTTACAAACAGAAAGAAGCAGAAAGGGAACTGGCGGAAATCTGCTATCAGAAAATTCTGGAAAAGGCAAACGGAAATCCATTCATGACAGAAGCAGAAATTACAGAGCTTGTGACGAAAACCGGATTAAAAGTTCTGAGAGAATGCGGCAAGATTGTAAAGGTTGATTTCGGAAATGCATTCATTGACAAAGAAACAGGAGCTTTCTATATCTTTGACGGGCAGTAAGAGCAAGAATGATTGATGAAATTTATTACAAAATCCAGTAAGGCAAAATTACAGAAAGGAGCTGATGCACAATCGCAGAACGCAAAATAGAAAGCTGGTCACTAAACCGCCGTATAGAATCTTTACGGCAAATGGATCGTAGACTTGCAGAACTAAACATTGCAAGCCGTGATACGATCTGGAAAGAATACGGTGGAGGACTAAGAGAAAATGAAAAGGCAACGCTTGAAAATTGGAAGCGAATTGCCGAAAATGATATACTGTATGATAATGCTATATATTGTTATATGGTATGTACATTGGAACCATATACTTTATGTGATTTCGAAAACTAAACGCAGAGCATAGAAAAGCAGGTTGAAATATACCTGTTATTTTTATGCTCAATTTTAAAAGGGAAATTTACAATAATAAAACATAAAAAAAGGAGAATAAAATTATGTGTAAAATCAATGGAGTAAAATTAACAGAGATGAGAGAGAAAGCTGGTATGTCACAGAATGCACTTGCAAAGAAACTTGGAGTTGCTGAAAGCACAATTTCCAATTATGAAACAGGTCGAAGTAATCCATCGGAAGAGAAAGTAGACAAAATCTGCTTTATTCTGAAGATTAACAAGGATGACATCGAAATTCATGATGTAGGATACAGCTTTTCAGATTCGATGGGAAAGACATATGAAAAATATAGAAGAGCAAAAGGATTCCGGCATTATATGACATCAGTCGATTTCGAAAAATGGATTAATGAACAGAGGGATTTTGATGCAGAAACGGAAACATCAGAAGTAAGCAATGCATTACGGTATCCTTTGACAGTAGGAAATAAAAAATATATAACAATCAACCCACTGTTTGTACATATTCCAGACTGGCAGAGAAGTACGGACATGGTAAAGGCAAAAGAGATTGAAGAAAATTTCAATGAGTCAAAATTTGATCCGATCAAAGTATTCCTTATTGATGGAAAATTATATGTAGCTGATGGCGCTCATAGATTAGCTGCATTCATTATGAAAAACAATCTGTTAGGGAAAGCAGAAAAATTAAAAATTCTTGTTGAAATTATTGATTGTAAAACAATGTGTGAGGCCGTATTAGTTTTCTTAGGACAGCAGGCAGGAAGGAAACCTATGTCGGTTAGTGATATGTATAGAGCTGGTATTGAAGCGAACGAAGAAGATTATATTAATTTCAAAATGATTTTCGATGCATACAATATCCAGATCTCAGCAGACCTGAATCGGAAAGAAAATCCTATTGGAAAAGTTACACCAACCATGAATCTGTTAAGAATGGCAAAACGCAGACCTGAATCGCTTAAACATGCAATCGTTATGATTAAAGAATTGAAATGGTGTGGATCTGTTGAAAAGAATGCGTTTACACAGAGAAACATCAATGTACTGTTGAAAATGGAAAGCATTCATGGAATGGAAACGTTAAATCTTCTTAAGAAGCATTGCAGTGGAGCAGCTTTCTATGAAAGCAAAGTATTCCCAGTCAAAAGCAATGCACAGCTGTTCGATGTTCTGGAAAGCGAAATCAATAAATAATACATATCTTATATACATAGCAAGCAATACATATACATATTTTACATAGGGAGTTCGGAATAAGAAAGCACCACCTTATCCCTCCACATATATATAGGAAGAAACACCGTCAGCCTAGCTAACTGATGGTGTTTTCTTTCACTCAAAAACGCAAAAGAGAAAGGAGAATAATGATTATGTCAATGGATGATTTACGGAATCTGCTTTCGGATGACGAATATGCAGGATTAGAAGAATATCTGTCCGAAAGCGAAAGTGAAAATTAAGTAGTTAGACAGAGCGGATAAGGAAACTTGTCCGTTCCAATGTGATTACTTAAATCACAAGAAAGAGAGGAAAATAAAATGGAAAAACGACATAATCCAGCTGGCTTTGATTATGAAATCATTGCCCAAAAGAAAGAGTACGCACTCATCAAAATGGAAAGCACAGAAGAGTACAAGATCGTATCCGACATCTGTGCTGATGGAAGTTGGGCTTACACTGTCTGCTCATGGATGTATGGAAAATATGGTAGAGAAGAATATCTGGTTATGCAGGATGCTATTGATTCATTTCGGTATAAAACGGAAAGTGATTACATCCCACGGTCACGGCTGGAAGAATTAGCAACCCAATGGAAAGACAAAATCATTCAGGATTGCTGGATGACAGAGGAAGAACAGAACGAATACTTCATCGGTGAGCAAGATATGGATGATGCAGAATTAGAATTTTTCGGATTATTAAAAGGAGATGATGAATAATGTCGAGACGACGAAAGCCAAAGGAAGTTCTGGATTTTGAAAGGGAATATTTATTTCCTAATGGATTCAGAGAAACAAGAGTGAACGGAAGAGATGGTACTGGATCACACTTACATTATTTAAATCGTTTTACTCACAAGAGAATTGAAGTAAATACACGGCTGAATAGAGAAGTAAAAGCAAGACTGATTAAAGAGAATAACCTTGTGTCGAATAAAAAAGTGAAAGGAGCGAAAAGAATTGAGAACGCAACAATGTGCTGTATTTGATCCAGATCATTACAACATAATTGACATCACTAATTACGAAAAATACCGTCAGCATATTGAAGAACAGCGGCAAATGGAAATTCAAAAAGCGAAAGCAAAACATAGAAGAAAGTGTCAGCGCAGAAAATATATAGCACAGAAAATATTCTGCGTTGTACTAATGATCATCGGGTATCTACTGATTAAATATGCTAATGACACATGGTTATTCGGATTAGCGCTAATGTTGTTTGGAATGTTAGTAATCACAGAAGGGAAAACAATTTTATGGTAATTTGGGTTAAAATTTTTGAAAGATACCAGCCGGTATTATATGTAAAGAAAGATTCTTTGCGGTATTCCCCTATGTTATATATACACACGGGAAATACAATGGTTGATGTGTATATGTCATTAGACGGACGGTTATTTGCGACAAGAAAAGTATAATGAAGGGAGAATATAAGTGTATATTGTGGCAAGTGATGGTGTAGAAACACAAGCCAGAAAATTAAAATCAACTGTTTCCTTACCGAAAGCGAAAATGCTAGTAGAAAATTTGAAAGATACGGATTATCTCGGTTTGAAATACTGGCTGGAAGATGATGATGGGAATGAAATTGAAACGGAGATGATAAAGCATGGTTGATGTACAAACAGTAACTATTCATAAACCAGAAAAAGTTTTTGGTTGTTTCTATGGATTCATCGGATGAAAGAGAAATTTCAGAAAGGGAGAATAATGGTTAAGTTTGATTTTTATGCAATATATGTTGAAACAAGCGAAAGAAGTGGTGAAGTTGTAGATGTGTTTTCTTCTTTCGAAGAATGTATAGAGCATCGAATGGAACATGCTAATTGGTTCTGCCCGAATGGTGACATATGGATTTTACATATTAACAACGGAAAGAACTTTAAACCATCTGAAAAATGGCATGTAAATGCAGATGGCTCGATCAAGAATGAGGATTAAATCATGGCAAAAGAATTTATTTACAGCAAGACAAGAGAAATTGGAACTATTAGTAAAAACACAGTGGAAATCGGACATTACACTGTTGATGGCAAAGAAATGCCAGACAAGGTATATATGGTCACGAAATTTTCACGGAAAGATGGAACTGAAAGCACAAAGGCAACTGCGATTTGTAGTGTAAAAGACGCAAATGAACTTGGTAAGTTGCTGATGCAGGTAAAGTAAGGAGGTATATACATAATGAAGGAATGGATTGAGAAAATGAACGAAATGTTCGAAGCAAACAGGTACACGAATGACAAACGTGTAACCGTAGACTACTGTGAGAACGCAAAATATATTTTGATTAATGTATGTGGTAGTACCGCGGTTATTAAAGATATTGACAGATTTAATGATTTTGGTTTGATGATGGAATGTTTGAAAGAAGTGAATGCTCACTATTCGCTTCATAGTAATTAAACGCAGTAAGGCAGGTAGAGAATAATAATCTATCTGCCTTATTTAATTGGAGGAAAAAAGATGACAAAACGACAGGAAGAAATTATTAAAGATAATTTACGGGCTTATAAGGCAAACTTCGATTTTATTAAAATTGAAGATGCTGATTATGGGGGTGGATTTTATGTTTTTACCAGTGAAGAAAGGGCAAAAAACGGAGATTGGACGCAGTATTGCTACAACATTGATTACCTGAATGGTTGGTTATACGGATGTGTACAGGCAGCAAATGGAATTATGAAGAGAAAACAGGAGGAGTAAAAATGGAGAAGGCAAGAAGATTCAGAGGTGAAATGAAAGAAGCATGGGAAGCTGCTGGGTGGCGTGAAAGATTTGCCGTTGATAATGGAAATAAAACCATTGTTTATATGAACGGTCATAAATGTTTACGGTTTACATATTCCAGGTACAAAGAATATCAGGATGCAAACGGGGCGATTTATGACACAGTAAAAAAACAGTGGATCGGATAGAAAGGCAGGTTGATAATATGAAAGTCAAATATGTTGGGTTTGGTGGATACATGGAAGTTCCATGCTACGAAGATGAAAATGGAAAGTTATATTTTGATGAAAACAACGGTAAAAACGGACTCAATCTCTATACAGGTGCTTATAGAACTGAATGGGATGAAATCTGTGGCGAACCATGTAATAGAGTAACAGAACCAGTTGAATGCGATGATCCTTTTGTTCGTCATCCAAGGGAAAGGGATTACATGTTCTTAGACAGAATGAGAAATGATTGTAACTATTTCCTCGGAAATGGAAACGGTTATGAAGGTCATCTGTGGGGTGGCAGTGTAGAAGTAATCTGTGACGAAATGGAACGGATTTGGAACTCACTGGAAGAAAAACCGGAATGGTTGACTTTGGAACAGATAAAAGAATACAGAAAAGAAATGATGAAAGTGAGGATGAAATAATGAAATACATACCAAGAAACAAATACTATCAGATGATTAGAGAAACTGGAAGAATCCCAGATAAAGAAGAATATGACATTGCCGATTTAGATTTGTCAGTGTATCCATTGAACGAAGATACAAAACGGATTGCGAACGTAAACTTCATGGAAGAGACAGAAGATAGAAATGGAAACTATATGTTGAGTGGACATTGGATGTCTGATTTGAGCTATCAGTTCGCAAAGAAATGCAAATTCGATTTAGTGCAGGTAAATGGTTATAGCTCTTACGCTTATTCAGATGAACAGATGGCGGTATTTACATATTGTGAGGGAGATATTTATCTCACATTATTTACTGATAAAGCGAAATATAAAGCTGAAAAGGAAAGAACAATTAAATTTTATGAAGAGGTATATTGATTATGGCATATAAGAGAAAGACGAAAGATTGTTATGTAATTGAAGGAAATTGTGGTTATGGATGGTATATTGAGTGTAATTGCGAAGACTACGCGGATGCAAAAGCACAATTGAAAAAATACAGAGAAAACGTAATTTATCCTATGCGAATTAAGAGATGGAGAGAAAGGATTGATGATTGATATGCAGATTATTGATAGAGCAGTAATGGCAGATGGAACAAAAATACAGCTTGAAGATTGGCATAGTGAAAATTCAGAAAAATATCCAGATTTGCATGGATACACAATTAGTGCTTATCCGATAGCGAAAAATACAAGTAGATTTGGTTGGATAAGAAAAGGTGAAACGTTCAGACTTGCTATTTCCAGAAATGAATATGCAAATTACACAGATGATATGGTACTTGCAGATTATGAAGCGTTAAAGAATGGAACAAAAACTCTTGCAGATTTAAAAGCACATTTTTGGAATCATCAGAGAGATTGTTTTGTACTTGGATTATAGGAGGTAGAAAACTATGCAGAAAACATTAAAAGAAATGCTGATCGAAGCTGGTTATCCAGAAAGCGAAATGGATCACGAAATGGATCATCATTATTCTGATTTATATGTATATGTAACACCACTTACAACAAAGGTAATTAAAGAATGGTGTAAGGCACATGATTACAGAATGGCTTGGCATTGTCCTACATTTAAAGACCAGATAACAGGCAGAATGATGTATGATTGTGCATTTCAGTGGTACGAGAAGTAGTGAATGAAATATTAGTTTTATAAAGAAAAAAGAGAGGTAAAGATCATGAGAATTAACGAAGTAAAAGAGACAAGAGAAGTATTAGTAAGAACAGAGTACGTTGCAGAAGATGGAATTGTATTTAGAAGCGAAGAAGAGTGTAAGAAATATGAGGAATCAGCACTGTTTGCAATTAGTAAAGAGTTAAAGAGACTGACAAAAGATAATACATCTCAAAGTGAAATTAATGATAATTTTTCATGTGATGATACTGTAGAAATTTTTGATGTACAGACAGAAAGAGATTTAGAAAATCTTAGAAGATATTTATATCTTAAAGCAAGAAATAATGGAGCATCCGAAAGTAGTGTGAATGATTGTTTTAAATCAACAAATGGAACAAGAAATAGTTATGTGTTCAGTAATGTAACATATGGACACGAAGTAATGGTCTTTTGGGATTATGAGGAACAGTGGTTCTGGGTATACGGAGATGGTAGCATTGAGGCATTTTGTAATTTCCATAAGGATAAAATCACAAAGCTTATTACTTCAAAGGAGAAAAATGCAAATGCTTAATATAACATTCAAATACAGAGATGAAATGAGCAACTGGAAATGGAGAACGCAAAGCTGCGTAGTATCATCTGTTGAAGAATGTAAAAGAATTTATGGTCTTGACAATGGCGATGTTGAATACGAGATTTTAGAAGTCAAAGAAGAATAATACAGAGAATAATAAGGCAGATGCAGAAATGTATCTGTCTTATTTATTAGGAAGGAGAATGTAAAATGAAACAGAATCAGGTTTGTTATTACATTGAGGATAGTCAGCTTGGAATGCATGTATCATATGGAATATATGAGCATAAAACAACATGTACTTACAAGGTATCACGGTTAAGACCACCAGAAATAAGACTAATAAATGGAGTTCCATTTGACGATTTTCAGTCAGAAACGGAATTTAAAAAAGTTCCTAGAGGATGGACATATAGCACTGATTTATATACCGTAACAGAAAATCTTGATAAAAAAGAAAAAATCAATGCAGCAATGAAAGGTAGATATGTTACATGTCCATCGGATCTTCAGTGGCTATTTGATAATGGTTATCTTGTCAAAATGGAAAATGTAGAACCAATTATTGAACCAGAATTTGATCACGGTACATATAGATTGAGAAAGAAATATCCTGCATGGACGCAGTGCTATGGAAGTCATAATGACAGATATCCAGATGAAGTTTTTGAGACATATGAAGCTGCTGAAAAAAGAATGTATGAGATCATGGAAGAGAATTATAAACGATCAGTTAAATGTGCATTGTTAGATTTCTATGAGGATTTAGAATGGGTACTGGAAAAATATGAAGCTGAACACGGTGGAAGAGAAATTGCAAAAATTAAACAGAACATTTTAGCAAGACCGCATTTAGAAGATATAATGTTTAGATATTATAAAGGAGAAATTCTCATTGTATCAAGAGAAACACATAGAAAAAATACACACATTGAATGGGAAAAAATAGCATAAGAAAGGTGAAGAAAAATGAGTATTGATGAATATAAAATGGAATTAGAGGAGGCGAAACTTTATATTTCTCAATTAGAAAATGAAAATACTAGAATCAAAATTTCAAACAAATCGCTTCGCAATAACAATCGAGCGTTATTAGAAGGAAATAAGAAATTATCAAGACATGTTGAGAGATTGAGAAAAGAAAGAAATGAATTAAGATGTCTCGTAGAAAAATATAATACAGTGGAGGTAAAATAATATGATCAAATTTACGATGAACGCAAAAGAACTCAAAACCATGATGGATAAAGCAATGACGGTAGTAAATAAAAAAGCATCTGTTCCGAGTCTTAAAAGACTGTACTTCTCGATTGATGATAAGGGAATTTTAAAAATTCTTAGTACAGATATTGAGCATTATGTCGAAGCAAGAACAGAAAATACGTACCATACAGAACCTGGTATGTTCGGAATCGACATTGAAGATATTAAAATTATTTCAAAAATGTCAGGAGAAATTACCATAGAAGATATCACATCAGATAAAGAAGAGAAAATCAATATCAAGTGTGGCAAGAAAAATGTTTCTATTCCACGATTTGAAAATACAGATGTTTCTCTTCCGGTATTAGATAACGGAGAAAACATTCTGGATGTAAAAGAAAACTGGTTATTTGAAACAATTTCTAATTTGTCAGTATTTGTGTCAAATAGAGAAGAAGTTAATCGGATGATGAGCGTGTTCAATTTTAATACAAAAGAGAAACGTGTAGAAGCATTATGGAACTGTATGATCGGAATGCGACAGTTAGAAGACGATATGACTCTCAAAGAAACAGAAAATCCGTTTGAAACAGTAAAACTGCATTGCAGATGTGTTCCAGTGTTTAAGAAATTATTGGACAAAAAATCAGAAAGGAAAGTCATTATTTCTCAGAACGATAAGTATGTAAAAGTAGAAAGTGAAAACTTTACATATATTACAAAAAGAATTGATGGTGAATACTTCAAAGTAAATCAGATGTTGTCGGATGAATGGGATTATAAATTTACTGCAAATGCAAAAGAGCTATTAGAGGCAATGAAGTACGACGCAGACCTTTTGAAAGAATCGAAATTGCCAGTTACATTTCATGCAGAAAATGGAAATTTATACTCGTATGCAAGTACAACGAGATATGAAGCTTTTGATGAAATCGAAGTCAAAGAGAAACCAGAAAAAGATTTTTATATTGGCTTTAATCCAAATTTTCTTGTAGATGTAATGAGTATCGTAGATTCTGAATACCCGATTTTCTATGGGACAAAAGAGGTTTGCCCGTGGATTATTAAGGGAGATACATATAGCTTCTTGATTCTACCAGTTAATATTAAAGATGTAAAGGTTAAAGCTGAAAAGAGAATTGCAAAATATATTGAGATGAGTAAGACAGCATAATGGAGGTAGAACGGAATGGTAGAAATTAGAATTGACAACACCGGTGATGGAACATGGTGGTTATACAATGATAATGATGTGTGGAAAGATTATTGTGGGTGTGACAATTTTGATGAACAGGTGGTTCTTACTGGCAATAGACATTGTAAGGAATATAAAGATGCTGAATGGTATCAGGCAGCGAAAGATATACTGAATGATATTGATTGCTATGATGAGTATCCTGAATATACATCTGAAGAAGTAAATGCAAAATTAAAGGAGCTTTACGATAAATGCAGATGTACAGAAGATATTATAGTTGATGTATTACGGTTGCTTTATCCAGAAGATGCTTTTAAAGACGGAACGATTAGAGGTTATTGTCAAGGTGATTGGCAAGATTACATTGTCAAAGGAGATGTGGATACAGATTTACTTGAAGCAATGTATTTTGGAAAGATTTCTGATATTACCGTAACAACTGACGAGGAAGATTTTGGAGATATAATCACTCATGATGAATTGTGGAGAGCAGAAAGAGAAGAGGGATTAAAAGAATTTTTCAAAAACAGATATGAGCTTGACAAGGATGAAGAAATTCATATCTTACAGGCAGATGGATATAAGCAGGTGGTTGATTGGAAAGAGGTTTCGTAAATGAAAAGTATAGTGATGTTATTTGATGCAAGAAAAGGTGAGTTTATCAAAGAAGAAATTTATACATTATCACCTAGGAAGGCAATGATAAGTGCAGTTATGCAGTATAAAGGGAATTTTAATACACAAGATTATCCTAGTAAGTTAGATGGAATATATAAGTCAAATGTTATCAAAGATAGACTTTTATATAATTTATCTGATGATTTGATTATGTATAGTCAAAAAGCATAATACCTAATGAAAGAACGATTTCAAGAACAGAAGATGGAGAAATGTATAAATAGAAAGGAATAAAAATATGGAAGAAAAAGATATGAGAATTTGTCCAGTGTGTGGAAAAGAAGTAGAAAGAAATGATATGAATTTTACAAGAGACTGTCACGGAATTACTTTTAGATTGGTATGCTATGATTGTTGGGAGAAATTAATGGAAAAAGGATATGATGGTCAATATTATAGCGAAGCAGACGAATGTATTGATGAAGACTATTAGAAGGTGAAAAATATGATTAGTACATTGGAAAGAGATAATAGCATTGAAGGAATTTTATTTAGAAAAATGAAAGAACTTCCAGATTGGTATGGTCTTACAGGTGTAGGATTTATATGGCATGGAGAATGGAACGATCCCGAGATTGAATATAAAGGAAAGCGAATCAATGCAACAATTGTTGAAGACACAATGTGGGAACGTTGGATTCGTGATGATGATGGAAGATTAATTGACGGAAGAGAAAGCGATGATGACGGATTTAAAAAGTTTATGTTAGACAACAAGGATGAAGTTTATGAGTTGATTGAGTTAGCAATGGAAAGCGAGGAACAAATCAGGAATTGATAGTGGTCTTGGATTATGTCCGAATTTAAAAAGAGAATAACAAAGGGACAAGAGAAATCTTGTTCCTTATTTTTTATGAAAAGGAGAACTTGTGATGTTACGGTATGGAGAAAAATTAGATTTAGACAAAAATCTTTGGGACGCAATCGTCACATATATGAATGATGATATTCGAGAAGATGTGCATTTTGATCTTGCGCCATGCAGTGAAGAAGAATTCCTCGATGAATACGTGAAGAGAGATCCGGAATTTGAAAAATTGCTGCATGAAGAATTTGGAATCGAAATGGAGGAGTAAGATGAGAGCATACAAGCTTTTAAGAAAATTATCAGACGGAAATCTGTATCCACTCTTTATACATAAAACGTATTCCACTCCAATCAATGAATGGATGCAGGCTGAGTGTTATCCTACAAAGGGATTTGCGGTTAGATGCGGCTGGCACACATAAAAATAATAAAACACTGAACGAATTAGAAGTAAATTAAAATCAAGTGAGGTAAAAAATGGTCAAAACTAAACAAAATTTAGTAGGTATGAAATTTGGACGACTTACTGTAGTTTCTCAGTCCGAAGATTTTATTGATTGTGGAAGGAAGATAGCTGGATGGAACGTGTTTTGTGAATGCAATTCAGATAAAATTTTTCCAGTAAGACAAAAAGATTTGAAGAGTGGTCACACAAAGAGTTGTGGTTGTGTTATTTTGGAGCATTGTAGAAAAAATTTACAAAAAATAAACGATACTGGAATCAAACGTAAATTTAATAATTATGATTTAACTGGTTCGTTTGGTATAGGCTATACCACA
>OLSF01000353.1_pt1 | contig 47466 bp, 34 predicted proteins | sample 1672301 | NCBI WGS metagenome assembly OLSF01 (sample SAMEA3136669, study PRJEB25190) | human gut metagenome | biome: human gut; feature: human-associated habitat; material: faeces | place: Austria | collected 2013
AGGCCGTTTCGCGGGCTTCGGCGGGCGAGTGCTCCTCGACCACGATCTGCGTGATTCCGTAACGGTCCCTGAGGTCGATGAAGGTCATGGCGCCGAGGTTGCGGACTTTCTGCACCCACCCGGCTAAGGTGACGGTTCGGTTTACGTCGTCGGCTCTCAGACAGCCGCACGTATGGGTTCTGTACATAGGAAATATGGTTTTTTGTTCAATTTGTCCTTGCAACCCGCAAAGTTAAACAAAAGATGCGAAATAAGGAATCCCGGAAGATATTATTTGTGCTGCGGAGCAGTCGCAAAGAGTTTTTTGCTTACTTTTGCAAAAAATCCCGCTCGTGGAAGACCTGAAAAAAACCGATGAAAAATTCATGCGTCTCGCACTAAACGAGGCGCGCAAAGCGTTACAGTTGCAGGAAGTGCCCATCGGCGCGGTGGTCGTGGCCGACGGCGCGGTCGTGGGACGCGGCCATAATCTGGTCGAGACGCTCTCCGATCCTACGGCCCATGCCGAGATGCAGGCGCTGACCGCCGCCGCATCCACCCTCGGCGGCAAATACCTGCAGGGCTGCACGCTGTACGTCACCGTCGAACCGTGCATCATGTGCGCCGGAGCCGCAGGCTGGGCGCAGGTGAGCCGCGTGGTGTGGGGCGCCGACGACCCGAAGAAGGGTTACAGACGTTATTCGGAGACGGTGTTCCATCCTAAAACGACGGTGGTGCGGGGCGTGCTCGGCGAAGAATGCGAGGAGTTGATGACCTCTTTTTTCGCAGGTTTGCGCAATTAGATTTTGAAAAAAAAGAAAAAAAATATACTTTTGCGATCAACGTATCCGAAAACGGGTGCACGAACTGAAAAACTTTAAAAAACGGAATAGGAAATGAAAAAATTATTGGTATCGGTAATCGCGCTGCTGGCGACGGTGTCGCTTTCGGCGCAGGATCTTACGGCAGTGTATAACGAAGCGGCCGCCGCTTTCGGAAACAAGGACTTCGCGGGAGCTGCCGCAAAATTCGAAGAGGTGATCGACAAGGGCATGGACGACGAGACCGCCGCATCGCTGGTGGCCACCGCCAAGACCACGCTTCCCAAATGCTACTTCATGCTGGGCGGCAATGCGCTGAAAACCAAGAATTACGACGAGGCTCTGAAGAACTTTACCAAGTCGGCCGAGTTGTCGGAGCTTTACGGCGATATGAACCAGATGGCCAAATCGAACGGCTGGGTTGCCAAGATTTACCAGATACAGGGCGGCGACGCTTTCAACAACAAGGATTACGCGACCGCTTCGGAGATTTTCGCCAAGGGTTACGCAGCCGACCCCGACAATACGGGCATGGCGCTCAATCTGGCGATGAGCTACTGCGAAATGGCGATGAGCAGCGGCGATATGGCGCAGTACGAGAAGGGTATGGAGGTTTACGAGGCCATCGCCGCCAAGACCCATCCCAAATACGCCGAGGATGTAGCCAAGGCCAAGGAAGACATGGCGCTCTATACCAATAATATGGTTGCCAAGATGCAGGCTGCCAACGATTTCGACGGCATTATCAAGATGGCCGACGACCTGCTGGCCAAGAATCCCGAAAGTGCACTCGCCCAGAATGTCCGCCTGCAGGCTTATGCCAACAAGAAGGACTATGCGAAGGTGATCGAGTTGGGACAGGCCGCTGCCGACGCGCAGACCGATGCTGCCGACAAGAGCCTGATGTACTACCTGCTGGGCGCCGCCTACAACGCCAAGGAGATGAAGCCGCAGGCCATCGAGGCCTTCCGGAAGGTGACGGCGGGACCGGCTGTCGAGAGTGCGAAAGCCGCGTTGGCCGAACTGACCAAATAGCCTGCGGGCCGCAGGAGGAAGAGGGCTGCCTGCCGGGTTTTCCGAAGTTCTTCGGGCCGCAGACAGTGAGCCTCCGGCCCCATGAAATAAACCGCAGAGCGGGTTCCGGATTTCCGGAACCCGCTTTTTCGTGCCGGAGCGGGGGAGCAGGTTCAGCGTTCCGACGGCTCTTCGGGTTCGGCGTTTCGAAGGGCGTTTTCCCGAATACGGACCAGTCCGCTGCGCGTCAGCGGCGTGCGGCCGCAGAGGGCTTCGAACGCCGCCTCGTCCATGCCGAGCCACGTCGCGGCGTCCATCGCCAGCGGGTCGAACACGGTATCGAACGCCGCGTTGCGGTGCTGCGGGGCGCGGCGGTTCCAGGGGCAGAGGCTCTGGCACGCGTCGCAGCCGAAGATCCAGCCGTGAAGGTCCGTTTGACCGGGCTGTTCCCGCTCGATGGTGCGGCACGAGATGCAGCGGCCCGTGTCGATGGTCCGGTCCGGGGCGACGGCTCCCGTGGGGCAGTTGTCGATGCAGCTGCGGCAGGTTCCGCAGCGCGACCCTTCGAACGGCGCGTCGTAGCGGTCGGTCTCTTCGGTGAGAATCAGCTCGCCCAGCACGACGTAGCTCCCGTATTGCGGCGTGACGAGCAGCGACTGCCGGCCGATCCACCCCAGCCCGGCCTCTACGGCCAGCTGCTTTTCGGCCAGCGGCGCGGTGTCGACGAAGGCGCGGCCTCCCAGGCCGGGGTGCGCCGCGCGCAGGGCGTCGAGCATCCCGCCGAGCATCGTCCGGAGGGTGGCGTGGTAATCCGCCGCGCAGGCGTAGGAGGCCACCTTCGTCCGGTGCCCGGGCGGATAGCCCTCGCCGACGCGGTTTTTGTACGACACGGCGCAGACCACGGCCGTGCGTGCGCCTTCGACCAGCCGGCGCGCGTCGAAGCGTTTGTCGACGTTGCGTTCCAGATAGCCCAGCGACGATTGGCGGCCGCGGGCCAGCCATGCGCGGAACAGTGCTTCGTTTTCGGCCAGATGGCGGCACGGGGCGATGCCGCAGAGGTCGAACCCTGCGCCGGCGGCGAGCCGTTTGATGTACAGATGGTCGATCATCGTGATAATTTATGTCAAAAATAGCGTTTTTTAGCCGGAAATTAGTAATTTCGCCCCAAACTTTTGCGTTATCCGAACGTAGCTAAAAAAGAACACATGATGACTATCAATACACTGTACGAACTGGTCCGCAACAGCGTGGAGAAGTTCGCGTCGAAGGTCGCTTTCTCGATGTACGAGGGCGATGACGTGACTTATGCCGAGGTGGGCCGTCGTATCGCCAGGGTGCAGGAAATCCTCACCGGAGCGGGGCTTCGCGCCGGGGACAAGGTGGCTCTCCTGAGCAGCAACATGCCCAACTGGGGCATCAGCTATTTCGCCGTCACGTCGGCGGGCATGGTGGCCGTGCCGATCCTGCCCGACTTCTCGGGCGAGGAGCTGGACATGATCATCGAGCATTCGGAGGCCAAGGCCCTGCTCGTGTCGGACAAACTTTTCACCAAGCTCTCGAAGCAGACCATCGAGCGGCTCAACGTGGCGGTCCGCACCAAGAACCTCGGCGTCATCTCGCAGCGCGTCCGCGGGGAAGGCTCGACGGGCGTTCCCCGGCCCGACGACCTGGCCGTGATCATCTACACGTCGGGAACCACTTCGAAGCCCAAGGGCGTGATGCTGACCCATGCGGCGCTCTGCGCGCAGGTCGATATCTCCGCCTCGATCTTCCCGGTCGACGGCGGCGACACGTTCCTTTCGGTGCTGCCCCTCTCGCACACCTACGAGTGCTCCATCGGCATGATCTATCCCTTCTCGATGGGCGCGCGGGTGGTCTATCTAGATCGTCCGCCCACGGCCTCGGCGCTGATGCCCGCCCTGCGGGCGATCCGCCCGACGGTCATGCTGATCGTGCCGCTGATCATCGAGAAAATCTACCGCCACCAGGTGCTCGCCAAGTTCAATTCCAACTCCTTCTGGCGCACGCTCTACCGCATCGGCTTCATGCGCCGCTACCTCCACCGCGTCGCGGGCGGGAAACTGATGAAGCTCTTCGGCGGCCGTCTGCGCTTCCTGGGAATCGGGGGTGCGAAACTCGACGGCGGGGCCGAGAAATTCCTGCTCGAAGCCCGCGTTCCCTATGCCATCGGCTACGGGCTGACCGAGACCGCGCCGCTGCTGGCCGGCGCGGCCCCTTCGATGGTGCGGCTGGGATCGACCGGTCCCCAGGCCCCGGGCGTCGAACTGCGGCTGGAGAACGTCAACCCCGAGACCCGTCAGGGCGAGATCGTGGCCCGCACGCCGAGCGCGATGGTGGGCTATTTCAAGAATCCCGAGGCCACGAAGGAGGTTTTCACGGCCGACGGATGGTTCCGCACGGGCGACCTCGGGGAGCTGGACAAGGACGGCTGGCTCTACATCAAGGGCCGTCTGAAGAACATGATCGTGGGTCCCGGCGGTGAGAACATCTATCCCGAGGACATCGAGACGGTGCTCAACTCGCACGTCTGCATCGCCGATTCGATCGTCACGGAGCAGGAGGGCCGCCTGATCGCCCTGGTGCACTTCAACCGCGAGGAGATCGAGTCGATGATTGACGACTGGCGCGAGGAGTGGGAGAGCAAGAAGGAGGCCTGGGAGGCCAAGACCGAACAGCTGAAGAAGGAGATCATGGATTTCGTCAACGCCAAGGTCAACCGTTTTTCGCGGATCTCGGAGGTCGTCGAGGAGAAGGAGGATTTCATCAAGACCCCCACGCATAAGATCAAGCGTTTCCTTTACAACAAGAACAAGAACGGCCAGACTCCGGACCAGCCTGCCGCCGGAAAATAAGCAAAGCCCCCGCTCCGAGAGCGGGGGCTTTTTCTTAATCCGGAGCAGCCGGAGCGTTTCCGCGGGGCGGGCGGCTTTCGGCGAGGGGCCGGGGCGCTTTCGAGGGGCCGCCTCACTTGAGGTGGATGCCGTGGGCGGCGCACTCGGCGATCATCCGCTCGGGCCAGATGCTGACCTGGACTTCGCCGATATGGGCGCAGCGCAGGTAGAACATGCAGAGGCGCGACTGGCCGATGCCGCCGCCGATCGAGAGCGGCAGCCGTCCTTCGAGCAGCAGGCGGTGGAACTCCATTTCGCGCCGCTCGGGACATCCGCAGATCGCAAGCTGGCGTTCGAGGGCCTCGGCGTCGACGCGGATGCCCATGCTCGAAAGTTCGAAGGCGCTCTCCAGCACCGGGTTCCACACGATGATGTCGCCGTTGAGCCCTTTGTAACCGCCTTCGGTCGGGGTGCTCCAGTCGTCGTAGTCCGGGGCGCGTCCGTCGTGCCGCTGCCCGTCGGAAAGTTCGCCGCCGATGCCGATGAGGAACAGCGCGCCGTATTTGCGGGCCGCCGCCTGCTCGCGCTCCTTGGGCGTCAGCGCGGGGAACTCCTGCAACAGCTCCTCGGCCTGCAGGAACGTGATTCGCTCGGGCAGTATGGGCGTGATGTGCGGATAGAGTTCGTAAACCTCCTCCTCGACGGCTTTCATCGCCTCGTAGATCGTTTCGACGGTCGCTTTCAGGAAGTTCAGGTTGCGCTCTTCGGGGCGCATCGTGCGTTCCCAGTCCCACTGGTCGACGTAGAGCGAGTGGATGTTGTCCAGCTCCTCGTCGGCGCGGATGGCGTTCATGTCGGTGTACAGCCCGTATCCCGGGGCGATCTTGTAGGTCCCCAGTTTCATGCGTTTCCATTTGGCCAGCGAGTGCACCACCTCGGCCCGGCGGTCGCCCAGATCGCGGATCGGGAACGACACGGCGCGCTCCACGCCGTTCAGGTCGTCGTTGATGCCCGTGCCCGAAAGGACGAACAACGGCGCTGTGACGCGGCGTAGGCGCAGGCGGCGGGCCAGCATGTCGGGAAAAATCTCCTTGAGATAGGTGATGGCCTGCTCCATCGTTTCGGGAGCGAGCTTGGCCGTATAGTCTTCCGGAATGAAAAGCGGCATAAGTTCAGGGTTTGGATTCGTGAAAAACGGTTTATTTTGCAAATATAGTGAAAGGTGAGGGCAATTGGGAGTGTTCAGGCTCAAAAAATGTCGGTTTTAACCGCGGAACCGGATTTTGGCCTGCCCGAAATCCGTTCCGGGTGGGCGGCCGCATAAAAATAACGCACGTAACAAAAGCGTTACGTGCGTTATTTCATTTCCGGTTCCGGTTATTTCGCGGCGGGAAGCAGCGCCGAGTCGGGCTGCTGGCGTTTGTCGCCCACGTCGATCAGGTTCTCCTCGGAGACCCCCAGCGAACGGTAGTAGTCGTTCAGTTCGGCCACCACCTCCTTGCGGTCGGCGTAGCTGGCCAGGTAGTAGATGTCGCCCAGCTGGTCGAGCTTCTCGTCGATAAGGCCCGAGACCATGTCGCCCTGCGCCCCTTCGAAGCGGAGGTAGTGCTCGATGTATTCGATCAGCGTCTGGGCATACTCCCTCAAGAGGGCGTCGCCCTTCGCGGCGGCTTCCTTGTCGCCCATGGCCGAAGCGGCGTAATAGGCCTCCAGGAAGGGGTAGGTGTTGGTGTCGGTGAAGCGCACCTGCGAGGTTGGCATCCGCTCCAGCCCCAGGTCGAGCAGCTCGACGGCCTCTGCGACGCGGTTCTGCCGCAGCAGCTCCTTGGCCACGCGGGCGAAGGCGTCGCGGGCGTGCGAGGCCGAAAGGTTGTACTGGATGAAGTAGTCGGCGTAGACCCGCGGGTCTTCGAGGTTGCCGTAGCGGAACGTGTCGCGCAGCAGCGGCGCGGCGTAGTCGGCGTCGATGCGTCCGATCTCGTAGGGGTTCTGCGTCGGGGTGAGGATCGGCACCAGGCGGTAGGCGTAGCCGTCGAACTGGAGGTAGTCCATCAGCCCGAAGTCCTGGAGAATGTAGACCTGCGTCATGTAGATCGGGCGTTTCCAGTCGAAGTTGGCCAGCATGTCGAGGATCATCAGCTGGTTCTTGTCCAGCGAATTCTTCTTGATGTTGATGAACACCGTGTCGACCATCTTGTCGCGGTCCTTTTCGGCCACGATGCCCGACGCCAGGGCGTTCTCCTTGTTCACCGGCAGGGCGATGCGCTTGGCGGGGATGTAGTCGGCCAGCGTGCCGTCGGCGAGTTTGACCTTGCTGCGGGGGTCGTCGCTGCGCACGAAGTCGATCACCTCCTTGATCTCCACCGGGCGGTCGATGCTGTTGGTGACGTAGATCATGTCGTTGTTGAAGGTGTACTTGTGCTTGGGCAGCGAGAAGGGGACGCCGGGAGCGTCGTTGGCCTTGGTCTTCATCTCGTCGATGTACCACTCGCCGCCGAGGTAGGAGGTGTTCATAATCCGCACGTCGGGGCGCACGCCGTAGACCTCCTGATTGTTCCACAGCGGGAAGGTGTCGTTGTCGCCGTAGTTGAGGATGATCGAGTTGGGGAGCATCGACTGGAGGTAGTTCCAGCCGATGTCGCGCGCCATCGTGCGGTGCGAACGGTCGTGGTCGTCCCAGTTCTGGGCCGCGAGGATGGCCGGGACGCTCATTGCGACGACCGTTGCCGCGGCTGCCGTCGCCACGTTGTCGCGCTTCGAGAGCCGGGCGATCAGGTCGCGCAGGGCCAGCACGCCGAATCCGATCCAGATCGAGAATGCGTAGAACGATCCCGCATAGACGTAGTCGCGTTCGCGCGGCTCGCCGGGCGAGGTGTTGAAGTAGAAGACCAGCGCGATGCCCATCATCACGAACAGCCACAGCACGATCGAGAAGTTGCGCTGGTCGCGGTTCAACTGGTAGACGAGTCCGATGAGTCCCAGCAGGAAGGGGAGGAAATAATAGGTGTTCCGGCCCTTGTTTTCGGCGATTTCGCGCGGCAGGTTGTCCTGCGGGCCGACGTATTTCTCGTCGATCCAGCGGATGCCCGAGAGCCAGTTGCCGTCGGTGATCGTCGTGCGCGAAGGCTGTATGTCGCTCTGGCGTCCCACGAAGTTCCACATGAAATAGCGCCAGTACATGTACGAAAGCTGGTAGTTGAAGAAGAAATGGACGTTTTCCCAGAACGTCGGTTCGGTGACCGTGCGGGTTTCGCCGTAGGAGTCGGTGTAGGCCCGTTTGCGTCCGAAGTCGAGCGTCTCGCCGCGCATGGGACGCCCCTGTGCGTCGCGCAGGACCTCGCCCTTGTCGTCGCGCAGCGTCTCGGTCTTGGTGCGGTAGGCGGCCCACTCCTTGTAGGCCTTTTCACCCTTCGAGTAGTTCCACATGCGGGGGAAGAGCTGCATGAACTCCGGAGCGTGGGTGTAGCCCGTGAGCACCGTGGCGGTCTTGTACTTGCCGTCCTCGTCCAGATACCACACCTTCTTCTCCTTCACGCCCTCGGGGGGAGCCGAATACTGCGCGCCGTACAGCAGCGGGCGGTCGCCGTACTGGTCGCGGTTCAGGAGCGACAGCAGGGCGTGGGGGTTGTTGGGGTTGTTGGAGTTCATCGGCGGGTTCGCCGCGGCGCGGATGGTCACCGAGGCGTAGGACGAATAGCCGACGAGAATCATCGTCGTCGAGAGCAGGATGATGTTGAGCAGCACGCGGCCCCGTCTGTGGGCGGCCCATGCGGCCCATCCCAGGCCGATGATCAGCGCCAGCGCGAAGAGCGTGATGCCCGAGTTGACCGGCAGGCCGAACGTGTTGACGAACAGCGTGTCGATCTGCGCCCCGATCCAGACGGTGTAGGGGATGATGATGTTGTTGACGAAGACGATCATCGCCCCGGACACGAGCGTCGAGAGGGCGATGCCTCGCCAGGTCACCGTGGCGGTCTTGCGGAAGTAGTAGATGAAGACCAGCGCGGGGATGCAGAGCAGGTTGAGGATGTGCACGCCGATCGAGAGGCCCATCAGGTAGGCGATCAACACGATCCAGCGCGAGGAGTGGGGTTCGTCGGCCTGCTCCTCCCATTTGAGCATCAGCCACACGACCAGCGCCGTGAACATCGACGAGAGCGCGTAGACCTCGCCCTCGACGGCCGAGAACCAGAACGTGTCGGTGAAGGTGTAGGCCAGGGCCCCGACGGCTCCGGCGCCCAGGACGGCCCATGTGTTGGCGGCGGTGAGCTGCGCGCCGTCGCGCGTCACCAGACGCCGTGCCAGGTGGGTGATGGTCCAGAACAGGAACAGAATGCAGAAGGCGCTGGCCAGCGAGTTCATGGCGTTGACGGCGATGCCCACGTAGTCGGGGTTTCCGAAGGCGAAGAGCGTGGCCAGGCGCGCCAGCATCATGAACAGCGGGGCTCCGGGCGGGTGTCCCACTTCGAGTTTGTAGGACGTCGCGATGAACTCCGAGCAGTCCCAGAGGCTTGAGACGGGTTCCATCGTCATCAGATAGACCATCGCCGCGACGGCGAATACGGCCCAGCCCGTGATGTTGTTCCAGCGTTTGTAAAAGTGCATATCCGAGAAAACTTTTTTCGTAACTACTTATCGTGCAAAAGTAATGATTTAACGCGTTTTTTCCAACCTTATTACGCGAAATGCGTTTACAGCCACCTTTTCCACCATTTTTTCTGCGGGGCCTCGGCCGTTGCCGCCGGCGCGGCGATGGCGGCGGCAGCCGCTGCGGACCCGGCGGCGTTCCCCGACCCTCCGCGTTTGCGGCGGCGGGACGGCTTTGCCGAAGGGGCCGGAGCCGGGTTGGGGGCGTTTTTCGGCGCTGCGGTGGCGGCGGATTTGTTCCCGGCGGCTTTCGCGGCGTTGCCGGGGCCTTGCTTCGGGGCTTGCCCGCGCGTCGCGTCGGCGGGGCGGGAGGCGGTTTTTCCGGCCGGCTCGATGGGCGTTCCCGGTGCGGGACGCGTGCCCCGTCTGCGACGCGGGCGCGACGGGCGGGAAGTCGCCCCGGCCTCGGGCTGCGCCGGATTTTGCGCAGACTGCGGCGTCTTCGCGGCATTGCGGGCGGCCTTCTGCTCCGTGTTGCGGGCCGGCCGCTGCGCGGGCTGCTGTCCGGCGTCCGCATCCCGGGCGGGACGCTGTGCGGATTTGGCTCCGGCGTTCCGGGCCGGTTTCGGCTCCTGGGTGCGGGCGGGACGCTGTGCGGCCTTCTGCGCGGGTTTCCGTGCCGGGGCGGCCTTGCGCAGGGCATATTCCGGAACCGGTCCCTCGGTGGGGATCGTAAGTCCGGTGAGTTTCTGGATGTCGCAGAGATACTCGAACTCGTCCTCCGAGCAGAACGACCACGCCGCGCCCTCGTGTCCCGCGCGGCCCGTGCGGCCGATGCGGTGGACGTAGGTTTCGGCCACCTCCGGCAGTTCGTAGTTGATCACCAGCGGCAGCTGGTCGATGTCGATGCCGCGGGCGGCGATGTCGGTGGCGATCATCACCCGGCACTCGCCCGACTTGAAATCGTTCATGGCCTTCACGCGGGCGTTCTGCGACTTGTTGCCGTGGATGGCGCACGACCGGATGCCGGCCCGGTTCAGGATTTTGGCCAGCTTGTCGGCGCCGTGCTTCGTGCGTGAGAATACGAGCACCTGTTGGGCGTCGGATGCCGAGAGCAGGTCGATCAGCAGCTGGCTTTTTTCGGCTTTTTCGGCGAAATGGACCGTCTGCGCGATGGTCTCGACCACCGACGCCGGGGGCGTGACGGTGACCAGCACCGGGTTGCGGAGGATTTTCGCGGCCAGCGCGGCGATCGACTCGGGCATCGTGGCCGAGAAGAAGAGCGTCTGACGCCGTTTGGGGAGCAGCGGCAGGATGCGGCGGATGTCGTGGATGAAGCCCATGTCCAACATGCGGTCGGCCTCGTCGAGCACGAAGAAACGGATCGTGTCGAGCGTCACGTAACCCTGCCCGATCAGGTCGAGCAGGCGGCCCGGGGTGGCCACCAGCAGGTCCACGCCCTTCTGGAGCGCGTCGACCTGCGGACGCTGGTTGACGCCGCCGAAGATCACGCAGTGGCGGATGGGGGTGTAGCGGGCGTAGTCGCGGCAGCACTCGTCGATCTGGATGGCCAGTTCGCGCGTCGGGGTGAGCACCAGGGCGCGGATCGGGCGGCGTCCCTTGGGGGCCGGTTCGGCGGCTAAAAGTTGGAGCATCGGCAGCGTGAAAGCTGCGGTTTTGCCCGTTCCGGTCTGGGCGCAGCCCTGGAGGTCGCGGCCTTCGAGTACGGGAGGAATGGCTTGTTGCTGAATGGGGGTGGGATCTGTGTACCCCTTTTCTCCGATGGCGCGCAACAGCGGCTCGGAGAGTCGTAAGTCTTGAAATTTCATAATAATCGGCGTAAAGGTACGATTTATTTTTCGGTTTCCGTGTAAAAATTCGTACCTTTACCCGTTCAAAACGTTAATTTGCGATTATGGATTCCAAACTCGTACTTTACAATACGCTCACCCGCCGCAAGGAGGTCTTCGAGCCGCTCGTTCCGGGCCGCGTGGGCATGTATGTCTGCGGCCCCACGGTCTACGGCGACCCGCATCTGGGCCACGCCCGTCCGGCCGTGACGTTCGACCTGCTGTTCCGTTACCTCAAGGCTTCGGGCTACAAGGTGCGCTACGTGCGCAACATCACCGACGTGGGCCATCTGGAGCACGACGCCGACGAGGGCGAGGACAAGATCGCCAAGAAGGCCCGGCTCGAACAGCTGGAGCCGATGGAGGTGGCGCACTACTACACGGAGCGTTACCACCGGGCGATGGACGCGCTCAACGTCGAGACCCCCTCGATCGAACCCTATGCCTCGGGACACATCATCGAGCAGATCGAGTTCGTGAAGAGGATTCTGGCCGACGGCTATGCCTACGAGGCGAACGGCTCGGTCTACTTCGATGTGGAGAAGTACAACGCTAAATACAACTACGGCAGGCTGTCGGGGCGCAACCTCGACGACATCGTCGCCAACACGCGCGAGCTGGACGGGCAGTCGGACAAACGCCACTCCTACGACTTCGCGCTGTGGAAGAAGGCGTCGCCCGAGCATATCATGCGGTGGCCGTCGCCCTGGGGCGAGGGTTTCCCGGGCTGGCATATGGAGTGCTCGGCGATGTCCACGCGCTACCTCGGGGAGCGTTTCGACATCCACGGCGGCGGCATGGACCTGATGTTCCCGCACCACGAGTGCGAGATCGCGCAGTCGACCGCCGCGCTGGGCCACGATTCGGCCCGCTACTGGCTGCACAACAACATGATGACGGTCAACGGGCAGAAGATGGGCAAGTCGCTGGGCAACTTCATCACGCTGGAGGAGTTCTTCACCGGGTCGCACCCGAAGCTTTCGCAGGCCTATTCGCCTATGACGATCCGTTTCTTCGTGCTCCAGGCCCACTACCGCTCGACGCTCGATTTCTCGAACGAGGCCCTGCAAGCCGCCGAGAAGGGGCTGGACCGCCTGATGAAGGGCATCGAGACGCTCGGGAAGATCAAACCCGCGGAGGTCTCGACGGTCGATCCCGCCGAGCTGGAGACGCGCTGCGTCGAGGCGATGGACGACGACCTGAACTCGCCGATGGTCATTTCGGCGCTGTTCGACTGGGTGCGCACGATCAACCAGCTGGCCGACGGCTCGCAGACGATCACGGCCGCCGACCTCGCGGCGCTGACGGCCACCGTGCGCCGCTACGCTTTCGACATCCTGGGCCTGCGCGACGAGAAGGCCGCCGGGACGGCTTCGGGGCGCGACTACGTGACGCCGCTGGTCGAGATGCTTTTGGACGAACGCCTGAAAGCCCGTGCGGCGAAGGACTGGGCCGCCTCGGACCGCATCCGCGACGGACTCACGGCCGCCGGCATCCGCGTCAAGGACCGCAAGGACGGCACGGACTGGGAACTGGAATAAAACGCCTGCTGGTATGGGGAATCCGGACAAGATCGTAGCTGTCGGACTGGGCGAGGTGCTTTACGACCACGATGTCGTGACGGACGAATATACCTTCGGCGGCGCGCCGGCCAATTTCGCCGATCATTTCCTCAAGTGCTCCCGGCTGATTTCCGGCCCGGATGCGGCGGAGGTGCATGTGGTCAGCGCGGTCGGGGACGATGAGCGCGGCCGCGCGGTGTCGGCCGAACTGGAGGCCCGCGGGCTTTGCGACGGGCTTTGCCGCGTCGGGGAGCTGCCTACCGGCGTCGTCGACAAACGCCGGGATGCCGCCGGGGTCAACGCCTACGAGATTCTGCCCGGCGCATGGGATGCAATGACGTGGTCGGATGCGCTGGCCCGGCTGGCCGCCCGGACCGATGTGGTCTGCTTCGGTTCGCTGGCGCAGCGCAGCGCGGCGTCGCACGCTACCGTCGTCCGGTTTCTCGACGGGGTGATTCGCCGGGAGCGGCCGACGCTGCGCGTGTTCGACGTCAACCTGCGGCAGGATTTCTTCTCGCGGGAGGTGCTGGAGGAGTCGATGGCTCGCTGCAATATTTTGAAGATCAGCGACGAGGAGGCTCCGCGCGTGGCCGGATGCCTGACCGGATGTCCCGCCGCCGATCCGGGCGGGCTGTGCCGGGAGTTGCTCGACCGCCGGGAGAATCTCGAAATGGTCATCCTCACCGAGGGCGCCGAGGGCAGCCGCGTGTTCACCCGGAACCGGATTTCGGCCTATGTGATTCCCCGCGGGGAACGTGTCCGCCCTGTCGACACGGTCGGTGCGGGCGATTCGTTCACGGCGGCGTTTTGCGCGATGCTGGCCGCCGGGTACGACATCTGGCCGGCCCAGGCGTTCGCGTCGAAGGTCGCGGCTTTCGTCTGTTCGTGCGCGGGCGCCACGCCGGAGTACCCGGCCGCGGCGAAAACGGAATTTTCGGGGAATTTGTAACGTTTTATCTGATAAGGACAGAGACATGGAGACATACCGGTACAATACCTTGCGGTTTTTCAGGGTGCAGTTCGGCCTGCCCGCCCGGATGCCTTTGGAGTGGTGCGTCGTACGGGAGACCTCGCGTGCGGGCAGCGAATTGCGGCTCGGCGTCGCGCTGAAAGGAACGGGGCTGTACATCGACGTGGCGATGCGGCGGTTCTTCTCGCAGGTCGACATTCCGCTCATCGAGCGCCGCTGCTACCCGGCCGAGCGGATCAGCCGGGGGAATGACTACGAATACCGGAGCGCCGAAGGGTGGAGCTTCACTTGCCCCAAGCATTACATTTGCGATATTTATTACCCCGCGCGATTCAGCCGCGAACTGCTGGCGCATAGCGTGCTGTGAGGCAGCCCCGGGCGTGCGCGCCGTACGTGCGGGCCGGTAATGGAATTTTTAAGGGAATATAACTTATGACGGAGATAAAATCGGCGGCTTTGGAGCTCGGAACCGAGCGAATCCGGAAGCTGCTCGTGCAATATGCCGTGCCGGCGATCATCGCCATGACGGCCTCGTCGCTCTACAACATGGTCGACAGCATCTTCATCGGCCACGGGGTCGGGCCGCTGGCCATCTCGGGCCTTGCGCTGACCTTCCCGCTGATGAACCTCGCCGCGGCGTTCGGTTCGCTGGTGGGCGTGGGCGCCGCGACGCTGATTTCGATGCGCCTGGGCCAGCGCGACTACGAAACGGCCCAGCGGGTGTTGGGCAACGTACTGGTGCTCAATATGATCATCGGCATAGCGTTCGGCCTCGCGGCGCTTCTGTTCCTCGACCCGATCCTCTATTTCTTCGGGGCCAGCGAGGCCACGATCGGCTATGCCCGCGAATACATGACCGTCATTCTGCTGGGCAACGTCGTCACGCACATGTATCTGGGTCTGAACTCCGTGCTGCGCGCCTCGGGGCATCCCCGCAAGTCGATGTACGCCACGATCAACACCGTGGTCATCAATACGATCCTCGACCCGCTGTTCATTTTCGGTTTCGGCTGGGGCATCCGCGGAGCGGCTATCGCCACGGTGCTGGCGCAGGTCATCTCGCTCGTGTGGCAGCTGCGCATCCTTTCGAACAAACAGGAGCTTCTCCACTTCCGCCGCGGCATCTACCGCCTGCGGAAGAAGATCGTGCGCGACATGCTGGCCATCGGCATGTCGCCCTTCCTGATGAACCTCGCGGCGTGCTTCATCGTCATCCTCATCAACAAGGGGCTGAAGGAGTACGGCGGCGACCTGATGATCGGCGCCTACGGCATCGTCAACCGCCTGGCGTTCTTCTTCGTGATGATCGTGCTGGGCGTCAACCAGGGCATGCAGCCCATTGCGGGTTACAACTTCGGCGCGAAGCAGTACGACCGCGTGATGCGCGTGCTGAAGCTGACGATGATCGGCGCGACGTGCGTCACCACCGCGGGATTCCTCCTCGGCGAGTTCATGCCGCGCCTGGCCGTGGGAATGTTCACCTCCGACGAGGAGCTGATCCGCCTGGCGGTCGAAGGCATGCGCATCGTCTTTTTCTGCTTCCCGATCATCGGTTTCCAGATGGTGGCCACCAACTTCTTTATGAGCATCGGCATGGCCGGCAAGGCGATCTTCCTGTCGCTGTCGCGCCAGCTGCTGTTTCTGATGCCCGGACTGATCTTCCTGCCGCACATTTTCGACGTCTGCACCGAGTGGAACGGCAGCTGGGGCGTGTGGTGCTCGATGCCGCTGTCGGACTTCCTGGCTTCGCTGGTGGCTTTCTTCATGCTGACTTACCAACTGCGGAAATTCCGGGCCATCGGTGCGGAAAACGCCGCCAAAGAGGGATAGGACTATGGAACAATTCGTCATCAACATCGGCCGCCAGCTGGGCAGCGGCGGCAGGACCGTCGGGGAGATCATCGCCCGCAGGTTGGGCGTGAAGCTCTACGACAAGGAGCTGATCAACCTGGCGGCGCGCGAGAGCGGCATCTGCCCCGAGTTTTTCGAGAAGGCCGACGAGAAGGAGTCGCGCGGCGTGATTTCGACCGTGGTCGGCTACCTGCGGGCGCCGTTCGTGGGCGACGACGGGGGCGTGACGAACGTGCTGTCGAACGACGCGCTGTTCAAGATTCAGAGCGACGTGATCCGCGCCGTCGCGGCGCGTGAATCGGCGGTTTTCGTGGGCCGCTGTGCCGATTACATCCTGCGCGAGAATCCGCGCTGCGTCAATGTCTTCCTCACGGCCGACGATGCCGACCGCATCGGCCGCATCCGCAGCCGGCAGGGATGCACCGCGGAGGAGGCCCGCGCGATGATGGAGCGCGTCGACGCCCGGCGCGCCTCGTATTACAACTATTACAGCTCGCGGACGTGGGGCGAGGCGGCGACCTACCACCTCTGCGTCAGCACCTCGCCGCTGGGCGACGAGGGCACGGCGGATTTCATCCTGGAGTTCGCCGCACGGAAACTGAACATGAAATTTTGAGCATATTATGGTACTTGCGGAACAGATCAAGGAGATCGAACAGCGCCGGGAAGCGCTGGAACGCTGTTTGGACATCGACCAGAAGCGCATCGACCTGCGCAACGAAGAGGAGAAAACCCAGGAGCCGAACTTCTGGGACAACCCCGACAAGGCGCGCGAGCAGCTGCGCAAGGTGGCGGGGATCAAGGCATGGGTTGAGGATTACGACGCCATTCGCAAGGATGCCGAGGACCTTCAGCTGATGCCCGACTTCGTGAAGGAGGGCGTGGTCAGCGAGGAGGAGATGGACGCCCACTACGCCGCGACGCTCGAAAAGATCGAAAAACTCGAAATGCGCAACATGCTGCGCCGCGACGAGGACAAACTCGGGGCCATTCTCGACATCAACGCCGGGGCGGGCGGCACGGAGGCGCTCGACTGGGCGTCGATGCTCATGCGCATGTACACCCGCTGGGGCGAGGCCCACGGCTATAAGGTCAAGGTGCTGGACTTCCAGGCCGGCGACGAAGTCGGGGTGAAATCCTGCACGCTGGAGTTCGAGGGGGAATACGCCTACGGCTACCTCAAGAGCGAGAACGGCGTGCACCGCATGGTGCGCCTGTCGCCGTTCAACGCCAACAACAAGCGTCAGACCACGTTTGCGTCGGTGTTCGTATCGCCGGCCGTCGACGACACGATCGAGATCACGGTCAATGCCGCCGACATCGAGTGGGACACGTTCCGTTCGTCGGGCGCCGGAGGGCAGAACGTCAACAAGGTGGAGACGGCCGTGCGCCTGCGCTACCACGCGAAAGACCCCGACACGGGCGAGGCGATCGAGTACCTGATCGAGAACATGGAGACGCGCTCGCAGCTGATGAACCGCGAGAACGCCATGCGCATCCTCCGCTCGAAACTCTACCAGCGCGAGCTGGACAAGCGTATGGCGACGCAGCAGGCGCTGGAGGCTTCGAAGAAGAAGATCGAGTGGGGTTCGCAGATCCGCTCGTACGTCTTTGACGACCGCCGCGTGAAGGATCACCGCACGGGCGTGCAGACTTCGGCCGTGGAGTCGGTGATGGACGGCGACCTGGACGCCTTCATCAAGGCCTATCTGATGGAATACGGTGCGCAGGCGTAGGGATTATTCCTCCCAATGATAAAGTCCGCTCACTTCTTTCCAGCCCGAATGCGTCTTATGTAGAAGGACGCCGCTGCCGTTGTACTCTTCCACTACCTCGGCAACGGCCTTGTCGAGTGATTTGTTCAGGACGATGTATCCGATTGCGGGGATTCCGAGATGCCATCCTTCCCAATGCCCGTTGATGACGTACCAGTAGTTTTGCAGGAAACGCATCCGCTTCCGGCCCGATTCTGCGGATGTCCGCTCTTCGTCGGGCCAGTATCCGTTTTTCTCCAGAAACAGTTCGAGAGCATCCTTGTATTCATCGGTGAGATAGAGCTGTTTTAACCCCGCTTGCCGGATTTGCGGTCGGAAATCGTCCAAAACCCTGTAATAGGCTCCCGCTTTGCGGAGAAGGTAAAATCCGTCGGTCGGAAATGTGGGAGGAGGGGAGCTTTCGTAATAATAATCGAACATGCCGTCCTCTGCGATACAGAACGTCAATTGCGATTGGATAACGACGTAGCGGTAGGCCGAATCGCTCCGGAAACCCCTCGGGCGAAGCGTCGGGTCGGGATTGAAGAGGGTGGTAAAGAGATTGTAAACGTTACGCAGCGTGTCGTTCTGGTTGCCCGGAGCCGATGCGTTGGACGTATATTTCCGATGCCATGTCTCCAGAAACTCCTCCATCCCCGGTCCCGATTTGCAGGAATAGATTGAGTCGAGTTCCTGGGCTAACTCTTTTGCCCGGGATGGAGCGTAGCGAAAATCCGTATTGTCCGCCTCCGAGGGCAGCGCATCTTTCGTTGCCCAAAGGAAATAGCCTCCGATGAAACAGACAACCAGAAAAGACAGGGCCGGGAAAAGGTTCAGCTCGGAGCGATCCGTTTTACGAAGGTTCATGGCAGAGGCGCTTTTCCGCAAAGATAGCATTTTTCGGTGCAAAATATTATCTTTGCTCTATGAAGCGATCTGTTTTTATCCTTGTATTCACCATTTTTGCAGCCTTCGCCGCTCCGGCGCAGGTGAACGTCGGCATGACCGACACGGCGTCCTATTACCCGCTGCTGCGGGGGCGGCGCGTGGCCGTGCTGGCCAACCAGACCTCCGTGGCGGAGCTGCCCGGCGCGCCGGGGGCCGATGCCTCCGGGCGGGTGCATTTGGTCGACCTGCTCCACGGCGAAGGGTTTGCCGTCGCGGCGATCTTCTCGCCCGAGCACGGATTCCGCGGCACGGCCGATGCCGGGGAGCGGGTCGCAAGTTCGGTCGACGCCCGGACGGGCATTCCCATCCGCTCGCTCTACGACGGCAACGCGAAACGGCCTTCGGACGAGGCGATGCGCTCGTTCGACGTGCTGGTCGTCGACATGCAGGACGTGGGTCTGCGCTTCTATACCTATTATATCTCGATGCTGCGGATGATGGACGCCTGCGCCGATTTCGGCCGCCGGGTCGTGGTGCTCGACCGCCCCAATCCCAACGGGCATCTTGTCGACGGACCCGTTCTCGACATGAAGTACAAATCGGGCGTCGGGGCGATTCCGGTCCCCGTGCTCCACGGACTGACGATGGGCGAAATCGCCCGCATGGCCGTCGGCGAAGGGTGGGCGAAGCCGTGCGACCTGACGGTCGTGAAGTGCCGCAACTACACCCATGCCACCGAATACCTCTTGCCCGTCGCTCCGTCGCCCAACCTGCCGACACAGCGGGCCGTCTATCTCTATGCCGCGCTGTGCCCCTTCGAGGGCACGGTCGTGAGCCTCGGACGCGGAACGGACTGCCCGTTCGAAATCTACGGACATCCCGATATGACCGGACGCGCCTTTTCCTTTACGCCGCGCCCCACGGCCGGGGCCAAACATCCGCCGCTCGAAGGCCGGCTGTGCCACGGCGTCGACCTGCGCGGCATGCCGCTCTCCGAGGCCCGCGAAGTGGGATTCTCGCTGCGCTACGTGATCGACGCCTACCGCGATCTGGGGCTGGGGGACAGGTTCTTCACCCCGATGTTCGAAAAGCTGGTCGGCGCGGGATGGGTGCGCGGGATGATCGTGGCCGGGGCTTCGGAGGAGGCGATCCGCGCCCGCTGGGTTCCCGATGTGGAACGCTACCGCGAAAAGCGGGTGCAGTACTTGCTTTACGAATAGAATGATGGGGTTTTACGTCATTGCGAGGAGCCGCAGGCGACGTGGCAATCCGAAAAAAAACGCAGAGTCGGCCATGGAGAGCAGCTATGTATATATATTGACCAATAAACTGCATACGGTGCTGTATGTCGGCGTTACGACCTCGTTATCCCGGCGTATGAAAGAACATGCCGCCGGTCAGTCTGCATTTACGCGCCGCTATAACGTCCATAAGTTGATTTACGAGGAGTATCGGGACGTTCGGGATGCAATCGCCCGGAAGAAACAAATCAAGAGTTGGAGCCGGAAACGGAAAATCGGGTTAATAGACTCTCAAAATTCATTGTGGAAGGACTTATCGGACGGGTTCGTCTGATTCTTGATCTGGGCCGTAATGCCACAGCGCAGCAATCGGATTGCCGCGTCGCCTGCGGCTCCTCGCAATGACCTAAAAGCACTCCGATCCGGGGCGCTTTTTCTTTTTCATACGGGCGTTACCCGATCCGCCTCGGTGATCTTCCGCAGGACGCGGCAGGGCGAGCCGACGGCCACGACTCCCGCCGGGATGTCGTGCGTGACGACGCTCCCGGCCCCGATCACCGTGTTGTCGCCGATCGTCACGCCCTGCATCACGACCGTGTGGCCTCCGATCCAGACGTTGTTGCCGATGGCAATGGGCAGCGAACGCATGATGCCCGCGTTGCGCTGGTCGGGCAGCAGGGCGTGGTTGACGGTGTAGATGCCGACGTTCGGCCCGATGAAGACGTGGTCGCCGATGGTGACGGGCGCTTCGTCGAGGATCGTCAGGTTGAAATTGCCGACGAAATGGTCGCCGACCGAAATCTGCGCTCCGAAATCGCAGTGGAACGGGCTGTGGATGCAGACCGACTTGCCGACGTGTCCGAATAGCTGCCGGATGATCGCCTCCCGCTCCTCCCGGCGGCTCGGGGGCAGCTGGTTGAGCCGGAACACCAGCTCCTCGGTCCGCAGCAGCGCGCCGCCGATTTCAGGACAGATGGCGTGGAGCCAAAGCCCGGCTTTCATTTTTTCGAGATCGCCCATGATTCGTTGGTTGTTGGGTGGGGGAAGCGGCTTTTCAAACCGCAAAAAGCACACCCCGTTGCCGAGGTGTGCTTCTCTTTCGGATATTCCGTGTTACTCCGAAACGATCGCCTCGCTCGGGCATACGCCTGCGCAGGTGCCGCAGTCGATACATTTGTCGGCGTCGATCACATAGATGTCGCCGGCCGAAATAGCCTCTACGGGGCACTCGCCGATGCAGCTGCCGCATGCAACGCACGAGTCGGTAATTTTGTAAGCCATTGTGTTGAGTGTTTATTGTTAAATGTGTGTGTGCAAATATAAAAACTTATTTGATAATATCAAAACCCGTGTAGGGAATCAGCGCCTCGGGGATGCGGATGCCTTCGGGGGTCTGATAGTTCTCCAGCAGCGCGGCCACGATGCGCGGCAGGGCCAGCGACGAGCCGTTGAGGGTGTGCGCCAGCTGGATTTTCTTCTCCTCGTCGCGGTAGCGGAGTTTGAGGCGGTTGGCCTGGAACGACTCGAAATTCGATACCGACGACACTTCGAGCCAGCGTTTCTGGGCCTCGGAGTAGACTTCGAAATCGTAGGTCAGCGCCGAGGTGAACGACATGTCGCCGCCGCACAGGCGCAGGATGCGGTAGGGCAGGCCCAGGGCCTTGACGATGCTCTCCACGTGGGCCACCATGCCGTCCAATGCTTCGTAGCTCTTTTCGGGCAGCGAGAGCTGCACGATCTCCACCTTGTCGAACTGGTGCAGGCGGTTGAGTCCGCGCACGTCCTTGCCGTACGACCCGGCCTCGCGGCGGAAGCACGGGGTGTAGGCGGTCATCTTCACCGGAAAATCCTCCTTTTCGAGGATCACGTCGCGGTAGATGTTCGTCACGGGAACCTCGGCCGTGGGAACGAGATAGAAGTTGTCTACCGTGGCGTGGTACATCTGCCCCTCCTTGTCGGGGAGCTGTCCCGTGCCGAAGCCCGAAGCCTCGTTGACCATCACGGGCGGCTCCACTTCGAGGTAGCCGGCCGCTGTGTTGCAGTCGAGGAAATAGTTGATCAGCGCGCGCTGCAACCGTGCGCCCTTGCCCTTGTAGACGGGGAATCCCGCGCCGGTGAGCTTCACGCCCAGGTCGAAGTCGATGATGTCGTACTTGCGGGCCAGCTCCCAGTGGGGCAGCGGGTTTTCCGGAAGCGCGGTGTAGCTTTCCACGAGCTTGACGACGAGGTTGTCCTCGGCCGTCTTGCCTTCGGGGACGATCTCGGCGGGGAAGTTCGGCAGCGAGACGATGGCCGACTGCAACTCCTGCCGGGCGTCGGTCAGCTCGGCTTCGAGGCGCGAGGACTTCTCCTTGAGGTCCGCCACGAAGCGTTTGCGCTCCTCGGCCTCCTCGCGGCGGCCCTGGCCCATCAGTGCGCCGATCTCCTTGGCGGCCTTGTTCTGGGCGGCCAGCGTGTTGTCGAGTTCCAGCTGGAGGGCTTTGCGCCGGTCGTCGAAGCTGATGATCTTTTCGATGACAGGCGTGGCGTCCACGCCCTTCTTGGCCAGCTTGCGTGCGGCGGCCTCTTTGTCATCGCGGATTTGCTTTATCGTAAGCATAATATCGTGAGTTTTTTTGTGTTTTCGCCTTACAACCTGCAAAATTAGTAAATTCGCGCCAAACTGTCACGCCGAGACGCCGTTTTTTGCGATTTTATGAAAAAACCGGACTTCCGCCCAAAGCGGAAATCCGGTTTTCGGTTGTGCGGGCTGCGGATCAGCGGGTGTGGAGCACGAGGTCCGTGCGCAGACGCTTGCCTTCGGCCGGGACTTTCGCCGCCGTGCTTCCGGAGGCTTTCGCCGGAACGGCGACGCGTTCGCCCGTCAGGTAGGTCGTGAAGCGCTGTCCGCCGGTCTCGATGCTTCCGGTCCGCGATTCCGCGGCGCGGGCAGCGGTCTGTGCGGACGCCTGCTGGAGGGGCTTCATCTTGAGGGACGAGTAGGCTTTCGAACCGGCGTACTGGCGCAGGTAGCTCGAACTCGACGCCTGCGGCGTGCTGAAGAGCAGGAACATGTAGCTGTTGACCTCTTCGGGCGAGTAGGGGCTTGAAGCCCAGTAGAGCGTGTCGCCGATGTAGCCGACGGCCATTCCGGCGTCGCCCCAGAAGATCGACAGTCCGTTCGAGAAGCCGAGCGTCGCATAGGCGCCGTTGTACATCCCCGCGTACTGGGGTTCGACGATCAGCATGTGCAGCTCCTTGTCGTAGTAGCCCTTCAGCTGGGGTGCGAAGTCGCGCATGTCGGTCATGCCGCTGATGAGCACGTCGCGGTCGTTGATGCGCGCGATGTCCATGCGGAAGGTCTTTTCGGACGACTGCGAATCGACGTCGACGGTCGCCGTGACGCCGAATGCGCCGATGAAGTCCTCCAGGGTCTTCGTCCGGTCGAAATCCTTGGCGAAGTAACCGAACGTCGACGCGCTCTTCGAAACGAAAGCCGTGTCGCCGAACGAGTTGTACATCAGCAGGGCGAGTGTGTACGTGCTGCCTTCGTCGAGCGGGCTGAACGACGTGCCGCGGCCTTCGGGGGAGTTGAGCTGCGCGATCATCTCCTCGGGAACGTCGTAGCCCCGGGATGCGGTCACCTCCTCCAGTGTCATGCCGAGCGCTTCGCACAGGTAGTCGGCGACGGCGGTTTTGACGCAGAGATATTTCATCGCCGCCACATTCGCGGTCTGCATCTGCCAGATGAGCGTGTTGTAGGGCGAGTAGTTGAGGTTGTTCTCCGGAGCGTAGAACTCGAATTCGAGCGATCGGGGAGCATATTCGTCGTTCGGGTCGTTCGTGAACCGCTGCGTGTAGAGCTTGCAGGGGTTCTCGATCGAGTCGTAGGCCAGCGCCACGGCGGTGTAGTTGCCCGAGGGAACGTTCCAGACCGAGGCGTCGTCCGCGAGGAGCGTCACCACGGGGGTCACGGCCTCCAGTTTGTCGTCGATCAGCTGCCGGCGCACCTCTTGCTGCCGTTCGGCGTCGGCGGTGATGTCTCCGGCGACGACCGCGGCCTTGTAGTACTTCGTGTATTCGTTGGGCGAGAAGTGGAGTTTCGGAGCCTTGAATCCGGTGCTCGTGGTCTCGATGCCCTCGAAGGCGATCTCCACGACGGGCGTGGTGTCGATGTCGGTGTCGAAGACCAGTTTCTCGGTCCCCTGGGCGAAATAGCCCGACGACACGTAGTAGATCAGGTAGAACGAGAAGGTGCTCTCGCCGTCGAACGTGCAGGGATAGCTGGCGTACGCCGAGTCGTTGCCGGTGTAAACGGCCATGTCGGCGACGTAGACGTACTCGTTGTAGTTCGAGTTGTAGTAGCCGATCGACTGCGCCGGCACGGTGCAGGTGTTGTCGTCGTGGAGGACGAACTTGAACGTCACGCCGCTGGCCCAGTCCTTCAGCCGGAAGATATTGGCTCCCACGGCTTTTTCGACCTCCAGACCCGAATCGCGGCCCGAATAGTACCCGTTGTAGTGGTAGGTTGCCAGCTGGGGGATCTCTTCGCCCTCTCCGGTGGTGCGGTAGAGCGTCTCCCACTCCAGTTCGTAGGTGGCCGAAAGGGTCACCTTGTCGGAGTACTGCGCCACCTGCGCGGCGTTGTCGCCCGGACGCGCCTCCCGGCTGCTGATGTAGAGCGTGGTCTTGTAGTTCGAACCCATGACGAAGTTCGAAAGGTCGACCTCGACGGGAACCGTCACGGAGTGGCTGCCGTCGGGAATGGTCGCCTCGGCCGGAACCGAGAACAGCTCGTAGTCGTCGTCCTTGGTCGCCAGATAGACCTTGTAGGCGCCTTTGTTGCCCGGACGCGCGATTTCGACGTTGATCACGCCCTGCACGGCGTCCTGCGGAAACTCCTTCTGGATGGACGACTGGATGAAGTGGATGGCCTTCGCATCGTCCTTGTTGGGGGTGTATTGGTCGCCCTCCTGCGTCTGGCTGCAGGCCGCGGTGAAGAGCAGCAGTCCCGCACCCAGATATTTCGATATGTTTTTCATAGTGTACTTGATTTTCAACGGTTCAAAGGCTCGTTAGGGATTCTGGTCCTCCTCGTTGATGTTCGGATTGGCATCCAGTTCGGCTTTGGGAATGGTCAGCACCCAGTCGTAAGTGTCGGCTTTGGTGATGTTGACGTTCCGGCGGTTCATCATCGAAATGCACTCCTCGGAGAAGCCGTCGTCGGTCCGGCGGTCGATGCCCTGGCCCAGGCGGCGGACGTCGAACAGCCGGCCGTACTCACCCCACAGTTCGATGCGGCGGTGGGTGAGGATGTTTTCGAGGAACGATCCGGTCCAGGTCGTGGTCGTCGCGCCGAGCAGCGTGCCGCTGCGGTTGTTGGCGCTGTAACCCGGGTCGCGTTCGGCCATGACGGTGTTCATCAGTTCGCGTGCGCTCTTGAGGTCGTCCAGCCGCAGGGCCGCTTCGGCGGCCGTGAAGTACATCTCCTCGACGCGCATGTAGATGTAGTCGCCCAGGAAGGAGGCCACGTTGGCGAACGAGAATTTTTTGCTGACGTAGGGCGACTCCTTGTCCGAGGGGTCCCACCAGTCGCGGCGGATGTCTGTCGCGCTGATGCGGTTGTAGAGCTGCTTGCTGATCAGCTTCGGCGCCGATTTGGCATAGGCGCCCTCCTTGTTGTCCATGTGGGTGAAGAACCCGGCGTAGCCGCCCGCCTGGTCGGCCACCTGAATGCCTGCGCCCCACATGACGTTCTGCTTGTCGAGCGAGTTCATGCCGCCCGTCAGGTCGCTCTTCGTGCCGACGGCGTAGCCGCCTTCGTCGATCACGCGCTTGGCCGCCTTGAATGCCCCGTCCCAGTCGCCTTCCGCCAGACAGGCGCGCGACTTGATGCCCAGGGCCACGTAGAGGTTGATGTGCGATTTGTTATTCTCGGCCAGCGTGGTTTCCCTGGCCTTTTCGAGCAGTTCGATGGCACGGTCGATGTCCTGGTCGATACGGCCGTAGACCGTGCGCAGCGATTCGCGGGGCTGTCCGCCCGTGTCGATCGACGTGCCGGTGGTGTAAACCGGTACGCAGGGCTCGTTCCAGCGCGAAGCGCCCGTCAGGGAGTTGTAGGGGGCGCGGGAGAACCACGTCGCCAGGTTCAGGTAGCAGAGCGCCCGGATGGCGTAGGCCTGTCCTGCGACGTAGGCCACGTCGGCCTCCGTTCCGGCCATTTCCGGCTCGGCGTCGATGATGTAGTTTACATTGGCGATCCATTTGTAGTTGGCGTACCAGACGTCGTACGACCGGAAGGCCGACGAAGTGTAGTTGCTCTTGACGTTGTAGCAGTGGTCGCCCCAGAACCAGCCGTTGCCCTGCGACTGCATGATCAGGTCGTCGGCCATGCAGTCGAGCGCCAGGTTGTAGGCCGCGATGCCGAAGCACTGGTGGGTGTTTGCGGTCGTGGACCATCCGGCCGTCCACATCGAGCGGTAGACGCCGTTGACCGAAGTGATGGCCGTGGATGCCGATTTGAGCAGTTCCTTGCCCGAACCCGAGTCGGTCGGGGAGAAATCGAGCATCGAGTCGCTGCACGAGGGGGCTGATAAGCCGATCAGTGCGATGATAAGATATATTGCTTTTTTCATAGTTGTTTTCTCCCGTGGTTAAAAGTTCAGGTCGATACCGAATGCGATCACGCGCGACGGGGTGTAGCTGTAAGCCACCGATCCCGTGAAGTTATACTGCGGGTCCATGCCGTCCATGTGGTTGAACATGGCGATGTTGTCCAGCGTGGCGTAGATGCGCAGCGACTCGATGTCGATCTTCTTGAGCCAGCGCTTGGGAAGCGTGTAGCCGACGGTGATGTTCTTGATGGCGAAGTACGAGGCGTCGATCAGCGAGTTGCTGGCCGTGGCGTACGAGCCGCCCACTTCCAGCATCGGCACGTCGGTCTTATCGCCCGGCTTCTGCCAGCGGCGTTTGGCGTTTTTGTGCCAGTTGTTGCCGGCGTACTGCACGTACATCGAGCCGTTGTAGAGTCCGTCGTAAACCCATCCGCCGATCGAATAGGTCGTCAGGAACGAGACGTCGATGTTCTTCAGGATCGTGAACGTCGAACCGATGCTGCCGAAGAGTTTCGGCTCGCGGCTTTCGTGGTAGTATTTGCTCAAGGTGGCCATCGCCACGTTGTCGGTGATGTACTCGTCGCAGCGCGTGTTCACCAGCGCCCCCTCGTCGTTGACCGTCTGGGTCCAGTAGGCGTAGTAGAGCTGCTTGCCCGTGGCGGGGTCCACGCCGGCCGTTTTCGGCAGGTAGAAGGTGTAGATCGGCCGCCCCACCTCGATGACGCGGATGCCCGACGTGATGACATCCTGGCCGCCCGTGAGCGAGAGCACCTTGTTGCGGTTGAACGAACCCATCAGCGTCGCGTCCCAGCGGAAGTCGCGTTTGTCGAGGATCGTTCCGCGCAGCGAGACCTCGAGTCCCTGGTTGCGCAGCGAGCCGACGTTGTCGTTGAAGCCCGTGAATCCGGTCGAGATCGGCAGCGGACTGTTGAGCAGCATGTCGCGCGTTTTGCGGTTGTAGTACTCGACCGAAACACCCAGTCGGCCGCCGAACATCGTGGCTTCGATGCCGGTGTTGAGGTTGCCGTTCTTCTCCCAGGTCACCTTCCTGTTTTCGAGCTTGTCGACGAAGGCGCCCGCATCGGTGGCGTTGGGCCACGTGTAGTCGTAGAGACCCTGCCATGCGTAATAGGTTCCCAGGTTGTCGTTGCCCTGTACGCCGTATGAAACCTTCAGCGTGAGGTTGTCGAGCCACTGGCGGGTGTTCTCCATGAACTGCTCTTCGGAGATGCGCCACGAGGCGCCCACCGACCAGAAATGGCCCCAGCGGTCGCTGGGATGGAAGCGCGACGAACCGTCCGTTCGCCAGCTGGCGTCGATGTAGTAACGGCTCTTGAAGCCGTAGTTGATGCGCGCGAGGTAGGACTCCACGCCGTAGTTGTGCGAATAGCTGTTGTTGTCGGTGGTCGTCACGGCGGGTCCCAACTCGTCGATCCCGCCGACGATGCCGGTTTTTTCGCCGAGGGCGTAGTTGTACTTGTAGCGGTAGTACTCATGGCCGGCCAGCAGGTTGAGGGAGTGGTCGCCGAACGTGCGGTCGTAGGTCAGCAGCTGGTTGAACGTGTAGCTCAGCGTGCGGGTGTTGGTCTTGCTGAGGCGTCCGCCCTGCTGGGCCGCGTTGCCGTGCTCCTTGTCGTAGACCAGCGTGCGCTGGTAGTCGGTGTAGTCCGTACCGAAGTTCATCGTGAGTTTCAGTCCGTAGAGCCGGGCCTCCTCCCTGACCGTCCCGAAGGTGATGTAGCTGCGCGCCGAAAGCGAGTTGCGGGTGTAGTAGGCCTTGTTGTTGTAAAGTTCGGCCTTCGAGTTGAAGCCCTGGGCCGAGGGGCGGTTGGCGTAGCCGTTGTCATCCTCCGATCCGTATTCGTATTGCAGCCGCCCGTCGGCGTCGCGCACGTTGTTGCCGGCCATGTCCTTCAGGTAGACGGGATAGACCGGGGCCATGAACTGCGCCGTGTACCAGACGTTCGACGTGCTTGCGTCCTCGAAACTCTGGTAGCTCGATTCGCTGTGGGCGAAGTTGGCGTTCATGCCGATCTTGAGCCAGCTCTTGGCCTGCGAATCGGCGCCTACGCGGCCCGTGTAGCGGGAGAAGTCGGTGTTCTGGAGAATGCCGTCTTCCATGTAGTATCCCAGCGATGCGACGTAGTTGGCGCGTTCCGAACCGCCGTTCACCGAGACGATGTGCTCGGTGCGTATGGCCGAATTGTCGCTGATTTCGTCCAGCCAGTTCTCGTTCCATGCAGCTTTGGCATCCGAACGGATCTTGCCCGTCGACTGGTCGATCAGCGTCTCCCACGTGTAGTTCTTGTACGGGTTGTAGTATTCGGGATTCTTCAGTCCGCCGATCTGCTGGCCGAGGTTGGCGGCGGCGTAGCGGCTCGCGCCCTCGAAATCCATGCCCGTGCCGTATTGGGCGCTGTTGCGCAGCGCTTCGTAGCTCATCTCGACGTAATCTTTCATGTCGACCAGGTCGTAGCGGGGGATGGCGCGCGAGGCGATTCCGACGTTGCCCTTGTACGAAATGCGGATTTTGTCCTTCTTGCCCTTCTTGGTCGTGATGACGATGACGCCGTTGGCTCCGCGGGCGCCGTAGAGCGCACCTGCCGATGCGTCCTTGAGCACGGTCATCGTCTCGATGTCCGCGGGGTTGATCGCGCTGAGCGACCCGTCGAAGGGGATGCCGTCGACCACGTATAGCGGTGTCGCCGAGGCGTTCACCGACCCGATGCCGCGGATGATGACCGATGCTGCCTCGCCCGGCTGGCCGCCGCCGGAGGCGACCTGCACGCCGGCTACGGTTCCTTCGAACGATTTGGTGACGTTGCCCACGACGCGCTTCTGGAGTTCGCCGCCCTTGACGACGGCGGCCGAACCGGTGAACGACTCCTTCTTGGCCGTACCGTAGGCCACGACCATCACGCCTTCGATCTCGGCGGTGTCCTCCCGGAGCGTGACGTCGATGCGGGTCTTGTTGCCGACAGGGATTTTCTCGGTCTTGTAGCCCAGGTAGGAGACGACGAGCGTGGCGTTGGCCGGGACGTTCGTCAGGGTGTAGTCTCCGTCGACGTTCGTCGTGATGCCCTGCGTAGTGCCCTCCACGAGAACGTTCGCGCCGATGATGGCTTCGCCGTTGGCTCCGGTGACTTTGCCGCTGACGGCGACGTTCTGCGCCCAGGAGGCCGTCGTCCATGCCAGCGACAGGATGCACCAGAGAATTGCTGCTATCTTGTTCATAGATGTACTCTTATTTGATGTTGTGCGTGTTGTGAATGATGGTCCAGAGGTCGCCTTCGGGTTTCGCTCCGGCGGGCAGCTGGACGCTCTCCATCGGGTAGATGAACTTCTCGGGGTTGGCGATGGGTTTCCCGGCGGGCGACCGGAGCGGTTCGTCCGTTCGGGTTGCGGCCTGCGCCTTCGCCCGGGCGGCGTCCGGAGCCGCGCTGGTGGTCGCCGAACCCCATTTGGTGACTTTGTCGCCGACCGTGTTGGTCGCCGTCGCCATGAAGACGTACGTGGTTTCGGGCGTTACGCCGCTCTCCCCGGTGAAGAGGATGGCAAAGCCGTTTCCGTTGATGTAGGGGAGGTACTCCTCCTTGAGGTCGTGTCCGAACTCTTCGATCACGGCCGGATAGTTGTCCGTGCTGACGTTCGCCAGGGCGCTCTGTTTGAAAATCGCGTAACGCACCGTTGCGATGTCGATGCCCTTCATGACGCCGGCCACGGTGTTGTGCGTCGGGCCGTAGTTGGCGTTGGTCGAGGCTGCGGCTGCGAACCACGCGGCTGCGGCCGTGCTGGTCTTCGTGGTGACGGAGTTGACGCAGACCGTTTCGGCGCCGCTCGACGAGGTGGCTAGCGTGAGCAGCGTGTAGGACGTGCCGGCGCTGACTCCTTCCGTAAGTCCGTTGTAACCGTCGGCGCTGTTTACCGTCGCCGAGAGCAGCGCGGGGTTGAACTGGACTCCGTAATTGGGGTCTTTCAGGAATGCGGCGATGGCCTGTCGGTCGTAGGGATCGGAGAAGACCTGATTGAAGAGCTTGGTCGTCAGCGTACGGTAGCGGACGTCCGTCACGTCGTCTCCCTTCCAGTGGGTCCACACGGAGTTGGTCCAGCCGTAACCCGTCAGGGCGAGGTAGGCGTTGGTGATGTAGAACCGCTGCGTGAACCAGTCGCTGCCGCCGTAGTTCGGACCGGCGGAGTAGCCGTCGGCCGTGGTCTTGAACTGCGTGGAGGAGAGGTTCGAGGTGATGTTGCCCCGCAGGTCCATGCCGAAGGCGAAGATCACGTAGCTCAACTCGGGGGTGAGTCCCGTCATCTGGAGGCTCTGGGTTCCCGACTTGAGCATCGAGGCCATGGCCAGCTGGAGGCTGATGCCCTGCTTTTTGGCGTATTCGACGATATAGGTCTGGAAGGCGGTCATCAGCTCTTCGGGCGAATACTTGGCGAAGGTCGTGGCCGGGAGAATTTCATAATAGTAGGTTTCGTCGCTGGAGGCGTAGATGTCGAACGCCACGGCGTCGGAGATGATCGTCGTCGGGGCGATGACCAGCGGCGGAACGTCGGCGTCCGAGGTGACGAACGAGAGCTGTGCGGCTTCCGAGTTGGTGAAGCGCGTGGCGTCGGACGTCATGGCGCGCACCGAGAAGGAGTAGGTGCGGCCCTTGTCGAGTTTCGACAGGATGACCGTACGGTTTCGGGTGGTCGACACCTCCCCGCCGTCGACCGAGAACTCGTAGAGTTCCGCTTCGGGCACTTCGGTCCAGGAGATGACGGTTTTCGACGCATAGGCGCTGCCGAGCGTGATCTTCGGCTGGGGAAGCTGCTCCAGGTCGTCGGTCAGCACGTGGATGTAGGTGAAGGGGGATTCGGTGTATTCGGCCGGGTCCCGGGGGCAGGCCTTGACCGCCACGACATACTCTTTCTGCCGTTCCAGACTGTTGAATTCCAGCCGGCAGCCGGTTGTCGAGGTCTCGCTCCCGCCGTCGAACGTGTAGACGTAGGACCCTGCGTCGTCGACGGCTTCCCAGCGGAGGGTGAATCCGGTGGTCGTCAGGTCGCTGACGATGATCTGCGGCTGTGCGACGGGTTGCAGGCCGGAGCCGGTCTCCGCCGCGTCGTCGTCCGACGAGCAGGCGCACAGTCCCGCGAGGGCCGCCGCCGCGAATGCCGCGTATTTATAAAAGGTTTTCATAGGTTTGATTCTCTTTTGCGTTAGTGAATGTGTCATTCGACGGTTACCTCGATCGGTTTACGAATGGCCGCGCCGTCCGAGACGATGATCGTCGTCCGGCCTTTCTTGAGGCCGGTGAGCTTCATCACTCCGCCCCGAAGTTCGATCTTCACGAGGTCGGGAACGGAAACGGTGTACCCCAGGACATTGGTGGCGGTGAAGTGGTCGCCCAGGTCGATGCTGACGGTGTCGCCCACGCCGACCCGCTGCGCCGGGATGCCGTCGATCTTGGCGATGTTCCGCAGCAGCTTGTAGGTGTCGAGGCTGCCGATGCCCATGTTGCCCAGATACTGCTGGTATTTGCCGGTGCAGTAGCGGTCGACGGACTGGGTGCTGCTCAACAGCGCCTGCCGGAGCATTTCGCCCGTAAGGCCCTTGCGTTTTTCAGCGCCGTAGTAATAGCTGACGGCCAGCGCGCAGGCTCCCGACACGTGGGGGCAGGCCATCGAGGTCCCCTGGATGCCTTCGTAGCCCGAAGAGCCGTCGGCGGCCACGCTTGTGCTGTAAACGCCGCCGTAGGCGTTGCTCAGCATCTGGTCGCCGCCCGGGGCCGAGATCTGGACCCATGTGCCGTAGTTGGTGTAGTAGGCCGGGGCGCCCGTGAACGCGGTTGCGCCCACGCTGATCGCGTTGGCGTCGGCGGCGGGATAGCAGACCTCGCTCGAAGCGTCGTTGCCCGCGGCGAAGAGGACGATGCCGCCGGCCATCGGGCCTGTCTGGTTGCCGTTTTCGTCCAGTCCCGCATATTTGTTGAAGTACTCCATGGCACGCGAGAGCGCCGAGTAGGAACCGCGTGTCCAGTCGGTCACGGAGATGGTTCCGGCGGTGTATCCCCAGCTGTTCTGGCAGATCACGGCGCCGTTGTCGGCGGCGTACTTGATGGCGCGGATCTGTCCGGCCAGTCCGGCGCCCGACGATCCGGACTCCGACTTGCCGAGAATCTCGCACGACATGATCTTCACGCCGTCGCCCCTGCCCGAGCCGCCTGCGATGCCGCAGACGCCCACGCCGTTGTTGTTCACGGCGGCGATCGTGCCGGCGACGTGCGTGCCGTGCATCAGTTCGGCCGAGAAATCCAGTTCGCCGGTCTCTTTGGTGAAGTTGTAGCCGTAAATGTCGTCCACATAGCCGTTGCCGTCGTCGTCGACGCCCGGCGTGCCGTTCAGTTCGGCCTCGTTGACCCACATGTTGGCGGCCAGGTCTTCGTGGTCGTACTTGACGCCCTGGTCCACGACGGCGACGATCACGTCGGGATTGCCCGTCGAGAGCTGCCAGGCGGCGTATACGTTGGCGTCGGCGCCCAGCTGGCTCGTCTGCGCGAAGATGTTTCCCGTGTTGTTGTAGTGCCATTGCATCTGCTGCGAGCGTTCGCTCTCGTTGAACGGGAAGGGGACGTTGCGCACCTCGTCTGCGATGGCGCGGGTGACGCTCTGCGCCCCGGCGGCGGGAGATGCCGCGCGGCGGTGGTCCGAAGTTTCGGCGGCCAGCGAGTATTCGATGATTTCGATGTCCTTGCAAGAGGAGAGCAGGCTGGCCATCTCGCTCGTCGGGACCGACGGGTCGTATTTGGCGTAATACCAGAGGTGCAGGCCTTCCCTGCGGGTGCGTTCTTCGAAACGCCCGCCGTCCGGGAAGAGCCGTTCGAAACGTACGGTGTTCACCGTGTTGAGGATGCGGTCGATCTCGTCGATGCCGCTGCCTTTCGAAACGCCCTGCGCGCGGCTCTTTTCCACGATGCCGGAGGCCTCGGTCTTCAGTTTGAGGATGATCTCGCCGCCGATGGCCGCCGGGGAGGCGTTGACGATGACGGGACCCGCGGTCTCTTCGCCGCCGCTCTGCGTGTCGTCCTTGGCGCACGATGCCGCCGCGAGGACGGTTGCCGCCAGGAGAAGCGATTTGAATGGATATTTCATAGACGATCAGTTTTTAGTGTTATTCCCGGATGCAGCGTATCTGTGCGGAACAGTCGTGCTCGCCGAGCCTGTAATTGCACCAGTTGGGGTTGAAGTTCACGAAGTAGGCCGATGACTTCGTCGCGTCGGGAGTCGCCTGGGCGGTCCAGTAGAATGCCATGCCGCCCGTGTAGTTGCAGATGCTCACCGAGATGTAGTCCGTGTAGTAGATGTTGCCGGCCATCGGGTAGTAGTCGCCGGTGTTTTTCCAGCGGCGCCCGCAGTCTTCGTAGGCGTTCCAGTCCCATTTGGCGCTGACGCCGGTTTCGTCGTAATCCGCCGCTGCGCCGCCGTTGGTGATCGAGTTGTTTCCGGCGGGAATGCCCCAGAGATCGGGTCCCGGGACCTTGTAGCCCGGAGGGCAGGGGTCGAAAATGGTCTTCTCGGGACCCCACAGCCCCGGATGCGTGGCCTTCGGGTCTGTTCCCGTGCAGTACCAGTCGGCGTGGCCGTTGTACGGCGATTGCAGGTAGGTCATCGGGTTCAGGATCGAATTGGGAATGTTGGCCGGCGGCGTGGCGAGCACGGCGGCCTGCGCGTTGTAGACCCATGTTCCCGTTCCGTCGCCGATCGCGGTGTTCGGTTCGTTGTAGGCCGGGACGTTGTTGCCGTCGGTATCCGCGTGGTAGGGCGATCGCGAAGGCGTGAAGGGGTCCTTGCGGCCCCACTCGTAGAACATGCCTCGGTTGCCCACGTCCATCGGGGTGTTGTTCAGCGCTCCGAGGTTGCGGTCCATGATCACGGCGGCGACTTTGCCTTCCGAGTCGATGTGGTCGTGCGCCGTGATTTCGTCGTTGCAGACCCAGATGTGCCAGCTCCAGACGATGTTGCCCTTGATGTCCTTCACGGCGATCACGGCGTTGCCCTCCGAACGCCCCGTCGAGAAGGTCACGTAGCCGCCCCGGTAGATCGGCGCGCCGTCGATGATTTCGCGCGACATGGTCTTGTCGCCGTCGTGGCGCGATTCCCAGAGCAGTTCGGCGAAGGCGCCGTCCTCGATGGCGAGTCCGTAGTTGGCGATGTAGTCGCTGACTCCGTCGCCGCCGCCGTTGCCCTTGACCGATGCGTCGAATTTGTAGACGCCGCCGGTCCGGGCGATGTAGCAGTTGGCCGTGCCTTCGGCGCTCAGGTTGACGCTCCGTTCGGCGCGCTGTACGAGCGCGACCTCCTGCGAAACGGTCTCCCCGTTCTTCTCGGCGCTGACCGTGAGTTTGCCCGTCAGGGTTTCGGCTCCGGCGTTGATCAGGGTCTCGACCAGCAGGGCGTTGCCGTCCTGCCGGGCGACGGTGAACCAGTCGCCTTCGGCGGCGTAGTCCCAGCCGTCGGCGTTCGTCGCCACGGTGATCACGGCGTTGCCTCCGTCGGCGTCGAAGATCACTTTTTGGCTCGACACCTCCACGTAGGCCTTGCTTTCGCCCTCCTCCGGCCATATCCGGGTGGTTTCGGTGCAGGCTGCCAGCAGTGCGGCCGACAGCACTGCGATGCTGCATATTATCGTATTTTTCATGTTCGGGATCGTTTTGTGTTCGTCTATTCCTTCCACGTGGTGGGGATCTTGTCGTAGTCCGAGAGTTTCGTACATCCCGCGAAACTGCTCTTGGCGGCGGTGATCGCGGTGAGTCCCGAGGCGGCGGCATTCTCCGCCGTGCGGTCGTACAGGTGGTATTTCACGCCGTCGACGACCGTGTAGGGCGATTCGCCTTCGAGCGACGCGCAGCCCTGGAAGGTCGAAGTCAGCGTCTTGAGCTTCACGGCTTTGTCGAACAGGCTCACCGGAACGCTCCTGAGCATCCCGCAATCGCGGAAGAGATTCGCGACGCTGGTCAGTTTGACGGGGCTGACCAGCATGTTCTTGCCGACCTCTTCGAGCGACGTACAACCGTCGAAGACCGAATCGAACATGGTGGCCGAAGCGCAGTTGAACACCTCCGACCCGACGCGGACCAGTCCCGTGCAGTCGGCGAACAGGCTGGTGTAGGTTGAAATCTGCGTGGTTTTCAGCAGCCCGTCGGGGATCTCCCGGAGTGAGGTACAGTTGAGGAATGCCTTCTGGAAATTGAGCGACGTGCCGTTCAGTCCCGTGAAGGCGTCCGGCGCGATGCTTTCGATTCCCGAGCAGCCGGAGAACATCTCCGTCAGGGTCTTCGTCTTGGTGTTGGCTTCGAACAGGCGCGAGGGAACCGTCGTGAGGCGGGTGCAGTTCAGGAAGCACTGGGCCACGGTGGTCGCGTTGACGTTCTTGGCGAAGAGCCCTGCCGGAATCGTCTCCAGGGCGGAGCATTCGGAGAACGTGTTGTTGAAGGCCGTCGCCCCGGTCAGTCCGTCGAAGATTCCGGCGGGCACGCTCTTCAGCGCCGTGGCCCCTGCGAAGAGGCGGTCGCATTTGGCCGAGGCCGTGCTCTTCCCGAAGAGGAGGCCGACCGATTCGAGGGCCGTGCAGTTCTCCAGGGCGTTGGAATAGGTCGTCACTTTCGGGTTGCCGGCGAACAGTCCGTCGGGCAGCGTCGTCAGTGCGGCGCAGTTCTGGAACACCTTGCCGAAGGTCGTGACGGAGGGATTGCGGCTGAACAGACCGGCGGGAGCCGTTTTCAGTCCCGACGCCGCGAATACGCTGGTGGCGGTCGCCAGATTCGGCATCTCGGCGAAAATATCCTCCGGAACGCTTTCGAGCAGCGTGCAGTTTTCGAACAGGCTGCCGATGTTGGTGATCGCGGGTGCGCCGGCGAAAGCCTCCGCGGAAACGGTTTTCAGGTTGTCGCAGTCCTTGAACATCGAGGAGATATTCTTGCAGGCGGCGCAGCCGGAGATGATGTTGGCGCCGATCTCTTCAAGCCCCGTACAGCCAGCGAACAGGCCCGAGAACGAGGTGACTTTGGAAAGTCCGCCGAGGACGCCTTCGGGGATGCTTTTGAGCGAGGTGCAGCCTTTGAAGACATTGGTGAACGAGGTGACCGCCGTATTGGTGGCGAACAGCCCTGCGGGGAGCGTCGTGAGCGACGCGCAGCCGTTGAAGGCGTCGTTGAAGGCGGTGACCAGGGTAAAGCCGTCGAACAGCCCTGCGGGCACTTCGGTCAGCGAGGTGCAGTCCTTGAAGATGTTGTTGAAGGCGGTCTTCGTCACGGTCGTGAAGGCTCCGCTGCTTTTGAACAGCTCGGCCGGGACGCTTTGCAGTTCGCTGCATCCGGTGAAACAGCTCATAAAGGTCGTCACCTTGTCGCAGCCTGCGAACAGGTCGGCGGGAACGCTCTGGATGGCCGTTTTGCTGAATGTGCTCTGGAAATTGGTGACCTTGTGGTTGTTGGCGAACAAGCCGGCCGGGACGGATTTCAGGCTTGTTCCCGAGAAGAGCATGCGGAACGAGTCGACCTCGGGGTTGTTGGCGAATAGGCCGGCCGGGACGGATTCGAACGACTCGGTGTTGGCGAACAGCGAGTTGAAGGTCGTCACCTTCTTGTTGTTGGCGAAGAGTTTTTCGGGAACCGTCTTCAGTTTGCCGTTCGAGAAGATGATCGAACAGTCGGTCAGCTCCGTGTTGCGAGAGAAGAAATCCTCGTCGATCTGGGTGATCGCCGTGCCGGAGAAGAGCGAACCTACCGAGGTGATCTTCGTGCAGTTGTAAAGCAGGTCGGCGGGCACTTCGGTGACCATGTTGCAGTTCTGGAAGCAGTAGGCGAAGGTTTCCGCCTCGGTTGCATGGTCGAACAGCCCGTCGGGAACGGCTTCGAGGACGCGGCAGTCGGCAAATGCATAGTGGAAGGTGGTGACCTTGGCGAAGGCTTCGGTGTTGTCGGAGGGAATCCGTTTCAGCTCGCGGCAGTTCTGGAATGCGCGCGCCATCGAGGTCAGCCCCGTGCGGCCCCAGTTGTAAACCTCCTTGAACTGGTTGCCCAGTCCGTAGTCGGGGATGTCGTAGGAGTTGAGCGACGTCACGTTGCCCTTGACCGAGACGATGTAGTAGCCCGGGTCGGTGTAGGTGTGCGAGGGGTAGGCGGAGGTGACGTTCTCCTCGATGCTGCCGTCGCCCCAGTCGATGGTGGCGTCGATGGCCTTGTCGAACGGCAGATAGGTCTTCAGGCTCGACGAGGTGATGTCGATTCCGAGGATGAAGGCGTCGAGGTCCAGGCCGGTCTGGGAGACGGTGACGACCTGTTCGGTCTGGTTCTGTTTGCCGTCGCCGGCCGATACGGTGATGGTTGCGGTGCGGGACGATCCGCTCGAATTGGTCTCGGCGGTGATTGTAAGTCCCTGCTCGGTTTTCGTGGCGGAGAGCCAGTCGGAATTTTCGGAAAGCGTGTACTCCCAGTCGTAGTTGGATCTGATTCCCAACTCTTTTTTGTCGGATTCGGTGGGAGTGGGCGAGAGTGGAATGGTTTTTAGCGAAACGTTGACGTAGACGGCGCGGTCCTGCGTGACGCGGATCGTTTCAGAGACGGGATTTCCCCCCCCCTCGCCGGCAATCAGCACGAAGGTCGTTTCGCGGTCCTCGATCTCCTCGTTGGGGTCGAGCGTCATCGTGACTTTGTCGCCCTGCTGTTCGAGAAGCAGCCACGGGCAGTCTTTGGTTTCGAAGATCCAGTCTTCGTCGGTCGACTGCACTTCGAATTCGGCGGTCAGTTCGCCGACGGCGGGAATCTGGAAGTTGTTTTTCGATGCGGCGATTTCGAGCGTGCCGTACGCGTTCTGCGTGGCGGAGATGGTCGCTGTCTTGTCGCCGGCGGTAATGGTGATCGTAGCCTGCTGCTGCTCCTCGACCTTGTTGCCCTCGCAGTTCAGGACGAGCTGGTCGGCGACGTCGTCTTTCTCGATGGTCAGCCAGCCGGCGTTGACGGCGTCATATTTCCACGTCGTGTTGGTCTGGATGTCCACGACGACCTCTCCGCCCAGGCTCTTGAAGCCGATCGAGGCGTTGCGTTCGTCTTCAGCGGCGAACCATGTGTTTTTCGATGAGATGCCCAGTTCGGCCGCAATGCCGGACGGTTCGTCGCCCGGGACGGGGTTGGTGTAGGTGATCGTCTCTTCGGAGCACCCCGTCATGCCGAGCAGTAAAGCTGTCAGTGCATATAATTTTTTCATGTGTGCTGCGGTTTAATGTTTCGATACGGGAAAGGTGCTGCCCGAGGGTGCGATGCCGTCGGCGGCCCGGGTGACGGAGGTCGAAGCCGTGCCGGTGTCGGCCGGAATGTCCCAATCCACGAGGTACATCGTGCCGGTGGCGTAGTAGAGGTCGCCGAACGACAGCCACTGCTGCTCCTGGTATCCGATGATGCCCAGCGTGGTGTACGGCGATTCGAAACCGTTCAGGAGGATCGCCTTGCGGGTTTCGTCCGCGTCGTCGTTGTAGCCCTCTCCCAGCCTGCCGGTCAGCATGCCGTTGTGGAAACCTCCGCCCTGCATGTTGATCGAGTACAGGTAGTGGAAGCGGGAGACCGTCGGGGAGATCTCGCGGGTGTAGCAGAGCCTGCCCAGTTCGATCGACATGGTTTGGGTGTTTTTGTCGTAGGTGGCTTCCACGACCGTGCCCGTCAGGAACAGGTTCTTGATGTAGAAACTCTTGCGGTACTCTTTCTCTTCGACGGTGCAGAACGTACCCGTGCCGCTCACGCCGATCGGTTCACGGCCGTAATACCAGTTTTCCGCATGAAGTCCGTAATATCCCAGCATTTGGTAGTAGGGGTTTTCCTCGCGTGAGATTTGCGAAACGGTCACTTTGCAGGATTCCGTAGCGGAGCCTTTGGTCGCCCGGACGGTGAGCGTCGCATTGCGGTGGGCGTCGGGATTGCGCGGGGCGCCGACGCGTACCGTTCCGCTGACCGGGTCGCTTTCGACCGAAACCCAGTCGGCGTCGCTCGTGACGCTCCACTGGCCGTTGGAGACCACGGTGAAGAGAACGCTCTCACCTTCGGAATCCAGCGAAATTTCCTCCGAAGCGGTGGTGGACAGCAGGACCGTTTCCCACGAGAATGCCTGGTGAACGGCGATTTCCTGTTTGTCGCCGGCCGTTTCCACGGTGATTTTCGAGTTGCGGACATTGTCGGTCGTATTGCTTGCCGCGGAGATGGTCAGCAGGCCCTCTTCGGAGGCCAGCGTCACCCAATCGTCCGGACAGCTCACCTTCCAGTCGGAGGGCGTGGCTACCGCGACGGTGGTCGTTCCGCCTTTCTGGGCGAACGCGACACTACTTCGCGAGAGGACGATCACATCCGCGACCTCCTCTTTGTTCTTGTCGTCGCAGCCGCTTGAGGCGCAGAGGACGAGAACCGTCAATAGCGTAAAGCATCTTCTCATAAAAATTGGATTAGGAATAAAAAATGAATGGGTACGGTATCCCGTTTCCGGAGAACCGTATTTGCTGAAAATTGCATCGTGTGAAATTTTTGGACTTGTTTATTTGCGGCACAATATACGAAAATTTGCCCGAATGCTTTCTGGAAATCCTGAAAATATTGTCGTAAAAGTCTTTTCTTATTGTTTGTTTTTCGGTGTTATGCGTGTGTATAAGGTTGATTTTTAATGATTTTGAAGAATGACAGCCGTTTTGCGGCTGCAACTGTTTTGTTTGTCGGATATTGTCATCGCAGGGATATTTCCGGTCCGGTGAAAAAGAAGTGTATTTGTTATATATTGACCATTTGGGGCGTAAGCTGTTGAATGATAATTGATAATGTCCGTCCCGGCGGCGGTTCCCGCGATTTTCCGTCCGCGACGTCCCGATATTGACCGCTTTTTGTTACTTTTGCAAAAAGAAAAAAATGAAACTCGTCGAACTGTTAGCTCCTGCCAAAGATTACGCTGCGGCCGCGGCCGCCGTGGACTACGGCGCCGATGCGGTCTATATCGGCGGCGCGCGGTTCGGCGCGCGGCAGGCCGCGGGGAACTCCGCGGAGGAGATCGCCCGGGTCGTGGAGTATGCCCACCGCTTCGGAGTGCGGGTCCACGCCACGCTCAACACGCTCGTGTGGGACGACGAACTGGAGGCCGCCGAACGGCAGGCCCGCAGCCTGATCGACGCGGGCGTCGATGCGCTGATCGTGCAGGACATGGCTCTGCGGCGGATGGACCTTCCGGTGGAGCTGCACGCCTCGACGCAGGTTTCGAACCGCACGCCCGAGGGGGCGCGGTTCTTGGGCGAGGCGGGGTTTGCGCGGGTGATTCTCGAACGCAACCTCACGCTGGAGGAGATCCAGGCCATCTGCGCCGCCACCGCGGCCGAGGTCGAATGCTTCGTCCACGGGGCGGTCTGCGTGGGGTACAGCGGCCGCTGTTTCCTCTCGCGGTCGATGTCCGCGCGCAGCGGCAATCGCGGGGCGTGCAGCCAGCCCTGCCGCCTGACGTGGGACCTCACCGACGGAAAGGGCCGGACCTGGATTGCCGGGAAGCATCTGCTGTCGGTGCGCGACATGAATCTTTCGCAACGCATTGGCGATCTGCTGGATGCGGGCGTCACTTCATTCAAGATAGAAGGTCGGCTCAAGGATCTCGCTTATATCCGGAACGTTGTGGCCCACTACCGCCGGGCGGTGGACGAGGCGCTGGCCCTGCGGCCGGGGCTGGTGCGGTCGTCCGTCGGCGAGAGCGTCCCGGATTTCACGCCCGATCCGTCGAAGAGTTTTACACGCGGGGAGTCCGACTATTTTCTGGACGGAAAGCGCGCCGGAGTGGCGTCGTTCGACACCCCGAAGGCGGTCGGCGAACGGGTGGGCCGCGTGGCGGGCGTTTCGGGCGGCACGTTCACGCTCGACGGTGCGCACGATCTTGCGCCGGGCGACGGCATCTGTTTCCTGACGCCGCGCGGCGTGACCGGGACCAACGTCAACGCCGTGGAGGGCCGTCGCATCACGCCCAACCGCATGGAGGGGATCACGCCCGGGGCGGAGGTCCGCCGCAATTTCGACCGCCGTTTCACGCTGGCCGTGGAGCGCAGCCGCACGCGGCGGGTGATTCCGGCGACGGCCGCGGTGGAGGCGACGGTCGAAGGGCTGAAACTCACTTATACGGATTGCGAGGGCGTTGCGGCCTCGGCCGTGCGGGCCGTGCGGCTCGACCCGGCGAAGAATCCCGATGCCAATGCCGCCGCACTGCGTGCGCAGGCGATGAAGTCGGGCGACACGATCTTCGCGGTCCGCGAAGCCGAAGTGCGGGGCGCGGAGTGGTTCGTGCCGGCGTCGCTGGCTGCGGAACTGCGCCGCGAAGCGCTGGCAGCACTTGCCGGAGCGCGCCGCGAGCGGCGGCCGGAACACCGCATTCTGCCCGAGAATCCCGCCGCGAAATACCCGTCGGAACGGCTTGCGGCCGAGGAGAACGTCACCAACCGGCTGGCCGAGGCGTTCTACCGCGACCACGGGGTGCGGCAGATCGAACGGGGGCTGGACCTCGCGCCGACGACCGCCGGGCATGTGGTCATGCGTTCGGCCTACTGTATCCGCCGCGAGATCGGCGAATGCCTCCGGGAGCATCCGCGGCTGCGCGGCGACCTGTTTCTGGAACACGGCGCCTACCGTTACCGGCTGGCGTTCGACTGCGAGGCCTGCGAAATGTCGCTGGTCGATCCGCTTGAAAAGCGGGAGCCGGAAGGTGTATAACTATTTATAAAATAATGTATGCAGGAACAGCTGACGCCCGATTTCGGGGATTATGAACTCCTCGACACGGGGGATTTCGAGAAACTGGAACGCTTCGGGCGTTATGTGACGCGCCGTCCCGAGCCGCAGGCCATCTGGAGGCGCTCGCTCGCCGAAGAGGAGTGGCGGCGCACGGCCGACGCTTCGTTTCGGCGCGATGCGCGCAGCGACGAGCGGGGCGAATGGCGTCTCGCGCCCGGAATGCCCGACCGCTGGGTGGTGGAGTATGCCTATAAGCGGATGCGGCTGCGCATGCGGCTGGGGCTTACGTCGTTCAAGCACGTGGGCATCTTCCCCGAGCAGGCCGCCAACTGGAATTTCATCTACGACAACTGCCGGGCTTTGGCCGGAGACGGACCTACTGATGGCGAGCGTGTTGCGGCTGTCGGTTCGGGCGTTGCGCGAGGTGGCGCCCCCAAGGTGCTGAACCTCTTCGCCTATACGGGCGGGGCGACGCTCGCGGCGCGGGCCGCCGGGGCCGAGGTGACGCACGTCGATTCGGTCAGGCAGGTGGTGACCTGGTCGCGCGAGAACATGGAGTTGAGCGGCCTGGAGGGCGTGCGGTGGATCGTCGAGGATGCGCTGAAATTCGTCCGGCGCGAAGTGCGCCGCGGGAGCCTTTACCGCGGGATCATCCTCGATCCTCCGGCTTACGGGCGCGGGGCCGACGGCGAGCGGTGGATTCTGGAGGACAACATCGGCGAGATGCTGGAGTGCTGCGCGCAGCTGCTCGAACCCCGGGGGGCGTTTCTGGTGCTGAACCTCTACTCGATGGGCCTCTCGTCGACGCTGGCACGCACGGCTGTGAGGCAGGCGTTCGGCGCACCGCGCGAGGAGCAGTGGGGCGAGCTGTGTTTCACCGACCGGGCCGGCAAGCAGCTGCCGTTGGGAACCTATTACCGGTTTACGCGGTAGGGTTTGCGGGGGGGGGCGCGGGGGATGCGCTGTGTTTTTGGCAGCCGTCCTCAAGTCGGAATCCCGTGTCGCGTTCCGCGGCGCAGGCGTAAGACGCCGGTTCTATGAATGCGAGCGCAGAACGGCAGTTGCAGACTGCGAAATTGCAGCGGCCGAAAAGGGCATAAGAAATCGGTTTCAACTTGCCGGGGCAAGTTGGCAGGCCGCAGCTCCGCCCTGCGGAGGCCCGCCGGTTTTAGGAGCTCCCGGAGGCTTCGTTCCTTTTTCCTTTCGGTTCTGCGCCCGTGAGTTTAGACGGATTCTATCAACCTTAAAACACGTGATATGAGTATTCTTGCAGTGATATTCGGAATTTTGAGCGGCTGTTTCCTCGCCGTGCTGGTGGGCATCATCGGCAGCCACCGCCGTATCGGCTTCGGCTGGGCGTTTCTGATAAGCCTGATCTTCACGCCGCTCGTCGGGCTGATCGTCGCCCTGCTGACCGATCCGCTGCCCGGCGGAGGGCAGCGATGGGGTTGTGTCGGAACCGTCGTCGCCATTCTGGGGCTGTTGTTCTTCGCCGCGTTCCTGCTGCTGGCGCTGACAGGCGGGGCCATGCTGCTGGCCCTGTGAAAACCGGAACGGAGATGTCCATACCCCTGCATCAGGCCGCCCGGCGCTTCGATTCCGGGATATTCCTCAAAGAAGGTTCTTCCACCGAAGTGGAAGAACCGGTCGGGTATGCCCACCGGGACGACTACGGCGATTGAGCACTCCTCGTCGGCGTGATCTTTACACCGCCGGTAGGACTGATCGCGGGGCTTTTGACCGATCCGCGGACACTTGATCTACTGGTAGCGTTTTTCCAGCTCGGCAATCATTGTTTCGAGCTTTTCTTCATTCGTCTCGAAGTAGCGTGAGTCGAAAGCCCTCGGAATCATACCGAGCCAGTTCCGCACCTTTTTGCTGGCGAGCATTTTGCCGAATGCCTTGTCGATATTCGTATCCGCAGACCACAAGGTTTCCCCCATCTGTTCGGGCAGGATGGCTTTCATGCGCTGGTCGTAGTAGATATTCATCGAGTTGTCGAATGCCCCGAGTTCGTTGTAGCAGCGCAGAAGGTCGATGACGACCTGTTTGTCGGCGATGTCGGACGCGATGCCCGTCGTCTTGAACATCTCCAGCGCGTCGGTCAGGAAGCGGTAGGGTTTTCCCATGCTGCCGGTGATCCGCCGGGTATAGTAAGCTACCGTATCGGCGGGAAGGCCGTCGAGCGAGAAATCATGCTCCTTCAGGCGGTATGCGACCCGTTTCTCGTCGTTGTACATCCATTTGTAATCCTGTATAACTTGCAGGTTGTCGCGCAGTTCGAGCGCAACGAGCTGCATGGCCTGTCGCACCTCCCTCTGTTTTGCCGAGTCGGCGATTTTGGCCGTCAGCCACAGCGTCAGCAGCACGCCGCCCGTAACGATCGAGAATTGGCGGACATAGTCGCCGATATTCCACTTTTTTAACTGTTTTTTTAAGGATTTCTTCATGGTGTGTCGGGTTAGAATACGTAATAAATCAGGATTCCCGCCCCGGCCGAGAGGACGATCAGCAGGATGGGGTTGACCTTGCGCCACGAACCCACGAAAACACCGCCGAAGAGCGCCCAGCTCCAGGCGTCGATGAAGTTCCGGTCGTCGGGGTTGTCGCCGTGGGGGAAAATCAGCAGCAGAGCCGCGGCGGCGATCATGCCGATCACCACGGGCCGCATGCCCCGCATGGCCCCTTCGACCAGCCGGTTCCCTTTGAGTTTCATAAAAAAACGCGCCACGAGGATCATCAGCGTCAGCGACGGCAGGCAGACGGCGAAAGTGGCGATCGCCGAACCCAGGATGCCGCACCAGGTGTGTCCGGTCTGGACGCCGACGCTGTAACCCACGTAGGTCGCCGAGTTGATGGCGATGGGTCCGGGCGTGATCTGCGACACGGCGACGATGTCGGCGAATTCGGCGGCGGTCATCCACTGGTGCTGCACGACCACTTCGTTCTGGATCAGCGACAGCATGGCGTAGCCGCCGCCGAATCCGAAGAATCCGATCTTGAGGTAGGATATGAAGAGTTGCCAGAGGATCATAGCTGCGCTAATTAAGAATTGAGAATTAAAAATTAAAAGTTGGGAGTCGGCATGTCCCGCAGGCGGTCTCTGTCCTCGCTCAACCGCAAAACTCACCTTTCACCTTTCACCTTTTTTGCCATTGTCAACTCCCAGGCGATGCCCAGCGCGGCGGCCGCGGCGAGTATCCAGATCGGCGACCAGTCGAGCCACCAGATGGCCAGGGCCGAGGCGGCGATGACGACCAGCATCGTCCAGTGCATGCCGCGGGAGAGCGTGAGCACCGGGCCGATGATCAGCGCCACGACCGCCGGGCGCATGCCCTTGAAGGCCGCGTCGACGACGGGGTTCTGGCGGATGCCGGCGAAGAAGATGGCGATCACGAGGATGATGACGAACGACGGCGTCACCGTGCCCAGCAGGGCCGCCGCCGCGCCGCGCAGTCCGCGGACCTTGTAGCCTACGAATACCGCGGTGTTGACGGCGATCGGGCCGGGGACCGATTGCGCGAGGGTCAGCAGGTCCAAAAACTCCTTCTGCTCGATCCACTTGCGTTTGGTGATCAGCTCGCGTTCGATCAGAGGCAGCATGGCGTAGCCGCCTCCGAAGGTGAACATCCCGATTTTCAGGAACGAGACGAATATGGTTGTCAGCCGTTGCATCGTCACTGGCGGGTTTTGCGGCCCAGCAGGTTCATCATCCCGTCGATGTAGGTCATCGGGTGGGTCGGTGCGCCGGGCAGCCAGAGGTCCGGGGTGTGGGTGTCGAAGAACGTGCGGTCGACGGCGCGGCTGTCGGCGAAAAGTCCGCCCGAGCAGGCCTCCGAACCGCAGGCGACGAGGATTTTGGGTTCCGCGACGGCGTCGTAGCAGATTTCCAGCGCCTCGGCCATGTTGACCGTGACGGGGCCGGAGACCACCACGCCGTCGGCATGGCGCGGCGAGGCCGTGAAGCCGATGCCGAAGCGGCCGAGGTCGAAATTGACGTTGCCCGTGGCCCCCAGCTCCATTTCGACCGACGCGTCGCCCCCGGCCGAGACTTCGCGCAGCTGCAATGCGCGGGAGAAGCAGCGGCGGATTTCGGGACGCACCTTTCCGGCGTCGAACGCTATGCGGGGGTCGCCCGGACGGACGACAAGTCCTTCGCGCGTGGGCGAGCCGATGCGGTAGTCGTTGGTGAAACGGACGTTGCGGGGCGCGATGCGCGCGCATTCGCCGCAGAAGAGGCAGCGGCCCAGGTCGAGCGCAAGGGGCGCGGCCGTGAAGGCTCCCGTGGGGCAGACGGCCGCGGCGCGCTCGGCGTCGTCGGCGTCCCGGGTCTCGGTCAGGCAGGGACGGCCCCGGAATTCGGGGGTCAGCTCCACGGCGTCGAGGTCGGGGATCGCCTGCCGTCCGTGGCTGTGCAGTACGCGTATTTTTGGGAGGATCATTTTTGAATAAATAATTGAACAAAATTAACGAAAAGCCTCGTGACGGCCAATTCTTTTCCGGGCATTAAGTCCCCGCCGGGGCGGGGTGGAGTTGGGTCCGGTTTGTAAACGCGGCGGTACGCAGCGAACGGAGCGTATGAGGGTTGCCAAACGGTGCGATTACAGATCATGGCCGCAGTACGAGAGGTTGAAACTCTTGTTGCAGATCGGGAAGTCGGAGATGCCTTCGCCGCGCACGGCGAGCGCCAGCGCCAGCCAGTTGTGGAGGCTCGGGTCCTTGATGCGGGCGGCGGCGATGCGGCCCTCGGCGTCGGTCAGGAGAACGTGGCAGGTCTCGCCGCGCCATCCCTCGACCAGTCCGAACGCGAGCGACGAGGGGGCCAGCGGCGCCGCATAGTCCGGGCGCGGGTGTCCGGCGTTCCCGCATTCCTGTCCGTGGAGGTCGAGCAGGCGGTCGATGTATCCGGCCGATTGCAGCACCTCGCGGCAGCGCACCATCAGCCGGGCCATCACGTCGCCATGCGTTTTGACGATGCTTTCGTGGCGCAACGCCCCGGCGAAGACGCCCCAGGGGTGCGACGTGCGGATGTCGCGGGCCAGACCGCTCGCGCGGGCTGCCTGACCTACGCCGCCGATGCGCTGCATCTCGTCGCGCGGGACGATGCCGCACTGTTCGAAGCGGGCCAGCAGCGAGGGCGACGACTTGATGTCGCGGCGCACCTGGTCGTAGCGGCGGGCGATTTCGCGCACGTTTGCACGGATCATCGCCGCCTTTTCGGCCGTCAGCGGGTGGTCGGTGCCGAGGGGCCGGATCAGCCCCTTGCCGAAGCGGTTGCCGCACCACGCCTGCGTGGTGTTGATGGTCATGGTGCGCAGGGCCTCCGAAGCCACCTGCCCCAGCTGGTAGCCCACGTCCATGCAGAGGGCGCCCGTGTCGGCGATCTGCATGGCCATGCGTTCGAGTTCGAGGGCCGCGGCGCGTTCGCACTCCAGCGCGGCCGGGACTTCGCGGCGGGCGAGTTTCTCGACGGCCCGGGCGAAGGCCGTGGCGTGCGCCACGGCGCTGTCTCCGGCGACGGACTCCGCAAGGCACATCTGCCGCAGGCGGTTCGCGGTCGTTTCGAAGGCCGTCTCGACGTCCCGGTGCTGGTAGCCCAGCGCGATTTCGAGGTGCAGGACCTGCTCGCCGTTGCAGATGAAGCGGAAGGCCCCCGGTTCGATGACGCCTGCGTGGATCGGCCCGACGTTGACCTCGTGCAGCGAGGCCCCTTCGATCGTGTAGA
>OLSF01000375.1_pt1 | contig 46260 bp, 53 predicted proteins | sample 1672301 | NCBI WGS metagenome assembly OLSF01 (sample SAMEA3136669, study PRJEB25190) | human gut metagenome | biome: human gut; feature: human-associated habitat; material: faeces | place: Austria | collected 2013
TGTATTATGGAAAAAAGATTGCCGTAATCAATGGGTATAAAGATTGTATCAGCCTGTCATATTCTTATGATGGAAAGAATCTTCGAGGCAATACTGCTGAGATGGAAAAAGCTTTTAACAGTTTGTATGAACAGGCAGAAAAACAGCTCGATGGAGTGGAATTTAATCAGTATGATGAAATTCTGTTTGTCTCTAAAAGTATAGGGACCGTCATTGCAACAGCATATGCCAGGAAGTACAGTATAGAATGCAGAATGATTTTTTACACACCACTGGCACAGACATACTCTTATGATGTGGAAGAAGGGATTGCCTTTATCGGAATGAAAGATCCATGGAGTGATGTGGATGAGGTAATTCACGCAAGCCGGAAGCAGAGGATACCGATTTATGTATATGAGGATGCCAACCATTCTCTGGAGACAGGACAGGTAATACAAGATCTGGATATATTGAAAGACGTAATGATAAAAACAAATAACTATCTTTCAGTGGAAAAGCAGTGATAAATTTTCGGGATTTCGACAGAAAGAATATAGTGCAGATTTGAAATTGTGCAGATAGTCTGCATAATTAGAAAAGAGTAAATTATAAAACTATGAAGTTATTAGAGATTCACAAAAACGGTATTAATGCGCATAATAATGAAGTTTCATTTTATGGCATAGATTTTCAAACAAAAACATTGATGTTTGATGGAATAGAAAACGTTGAATGTGCAATAGAAATTGCAAAAGAGTTAGGATATAAGATTTCTGAAATACAAATGATGTTTTGATATGTTTATAGATGAAGTAGGAGCAACCCGGCACGCAATAAGCGACAAAGAGTTGAACGAATTATACAAGCGTTTGGAAAATTTCATTGCTGATTGCACGTTTGAGGAAGCAAAAGAAAACCGGTACGCATTTGTTAAGGTGCAAACAATGATATACCAAAGAATGAGAGAAACAAAAAAATAATATTAACCGCCGGGGGAAACCCCGGCACAAACCGAGAGTAAAAATGATAGTTAAGAAATTAGAATTGGTAAACTTTCAAGTAATTAAGGAGTTTAACGCAGATTTCGACGGTAACGTTTATTTCATTACCGGAGATAATGAGTTGGGAAAATCAACCGTATTAAAAGCAATTGGGGCTTTGTTGACCGGGAACCGTGACGCCGTATTGAAGAACGGAGAAAGCAAAGGTTTTGCAAAAATGATTGTCGGAGACGACGGCGAGGAATACGAGGTTGAATTGAAGTTTACAAAGGCAAACCCACGTGGCACGTTATCAATAAAATCAAAGACAACCGGAATGAAAAGCGATAACGTTTCAATGTTGCAAAAGATTTTCGGTTATACTGATTTTGACGCCGTGGAATTTTCCCGTTGGTCGGAAACCGCCGAGGGACGCAGAAAGCAAATTGAGGTTGTAAAGTCTTTGTTGCCGGAAGAAGTAAGAACAAGGATTGCCGAAATTGATACAACCGTTGCCGGGCTTAAAACAGAACGTACCGGAGTAAACCGAGATTTGAAAACCTACAAATCAATATCAGATGCAGCCGGGCAGGGATTGACAACGCAGGATTTGAAAACGTATGCCAAACCAAAGGACATTACGGAACTGATGAAAGAACAGCAGGAAAACGCAAGGTTGGTTGAGAAAGCAAAGGGCGTGCGTTTACGTATGGAAGAAAGAAAGGGGAGATTGGCAGAGATTCCGGGACGTTTGGCAGCCGCCAAAGATTCATACAATAAAGCAATTGAGGCGGCAAAGAAAGCAATGGAAGAAGCCGAAAAGACGTATAAACAAACCGTTTCGGTCGTTGAAGAAGAAAAGAAAGATTATGAGGAAAAAATAGCAAGTGCCGAAAAATGGTTAACAGATTATGAGGCTTTGAACCCGAATAATTTCGATACAGAAAAACAATTGAAAGAAGCCGAGGAACACAACAAAAAGGCTGCAAAGGTTGCCGATTATCTTTCAAAGAAAAAACAAGCAGACGACAAAAAAGCAGAAGCGGAAAAGATGGATTCAGAAATTGCGGAATTATCCGCCGAGCGTGAAAAACTTATTTCGTCGGCGAAATTACCGATTTCCGGGCTTTCGTTTAGTGATGATGGGTTAGTATTAAATGACGTCCCATTTGTCGCCGGAAAGGTTTCAGATTCGCAGATAATGGAGGTTGCCGCAAAACTGATTATAGCAAGTAACCCAACCGTGAAAGTATTCCGCATTGCGAGGGGCGAAAGTTTGGGCGAAAAGAGATTGCAAGCAATTGTTGATATTGCCAAGAAAAACGGGTTCCAAGGATTCATTGAAGAAGTTAAAAGAGGGCAAGACGATTTGATTATTGAGGAATACACAGAAAGCGAGTAATTAACCGGGGCGTCGGTTCCCCGGCGTCCCTTAAACAAAACAATATGGAAGTTAAAGAAATGACAATTGCGGACGTGTTGAAAACACCCGCTTTTTATAATAATCTGAAAGTGGTTATTTCCGATTTGGAAAACACCCGCAGAAAAGCCGGAATGATGGCGGACGCACCATTGAAGCGGCACTCGATAGACCGTTTGCAGGAACGAGGAGTTTTTGAACCGGGACAAATGACGGTATTGTATGCAAATGCAATGGATAAGAAGTTGCAGGGACATTCAAGCAGCGAAAGAAAGTTTATATTGGAAGTTGGCGGCGAAGCGTTTAATATTACAATGAAACAATTTGTTGACCAAGAAAAGAAAGACAATGAGGAAAAGAGAGATAACAGCAACGGGAATGATTAATAATAACGGCGGTTTACAAATGTACATGGGGGAATTAAATCAATTCTTTGCAATGCACAAAGGAAGCCGAATAATTGCACGTTTTACCGTTGCGTCTCCCGGTTCGTCGGAGGCTTTGAAAGGGTATTATTTCAATTATGTTGTTCCAACGTTCCGGTCGGGTATATGGGAAGCCGGGGAGCGTCTGACAGAGGAACAAACCGAACGCCGATTGCGTGAGTTGTCCCCGGTTATGTATGAGCAAACGCCGGATATTAACACCGGAAAGTATGAAACCCGATTGCGGACAATTGCAGAGTTGAGCAATGCGGAATTAATAGAACATATCGAATTTTTAAAACAACTTGCAAGTGAAGAATATTATATATATATAGCAGACCCAAATGAAATTTGATTATGAAAAAAGTAACATTGAAAGACAGCAAAGGAAATGAGAAAAACGACATTATGAAAGATGTTTTGACGTTCGATTGTGAAACAACCGGGTTGTTCCCAAAGAGCGCAAAATGGGACGTTGATTTTGCGGAATTTCCAAATATTGTGCAATTGGCATGGGCGGTAAACGAAAAGGAACGTTCCTACATTATTAAGCCGGAGGGATGGGAAATACCGGAAGCGTCAACAGAAGTTCACGGAATTACAGCAGAGAGAGCAAACGCCGATGGCGTCCCATTTGCTGATATTATAGGCGAATTTTTGGAGGATTGCGAAAAAGCCCGTTTGTTGGTAGGACACAACATTTACTTTGATACGTCAATTGTAAAAGCAATGATATTGCGCATTATGGGTCGTGAATATTACGACGCAAAAGCGGAGGACGCATTGTTTAAGGACAAACGAATTGATACGATGATGAAAACAATTAAATTTGTTGGCGCATTGTATGCAGACGGACGTCCGGGCAAATATCCGAAATTGGAGGAACTTTACAACAAGTGTTTCCCCGGCGAAACATTCCCGGCGCATGATGCGTTGGAGGACGTGAAAGCCTGCAAACGTTGTATTCCGGTTTTGGTGGAAAATGGTATTATAGAACTGAAACCAAAAGAATATCCGGCGGAACAATTGAAGTTTAACCCGGAACCGGAACCCGCAAAGGCCAAAAAGGTAAAAAGGGAAGTTTTAGTTCACGACCCGAAACCGATATTTGCACCGGATGCAGAGCCGGAAAACAAGGTTGCAAAATTGTTAAATGAAACAGACTTTTAAATTATGAACGAAAAAAAAATGTGCATTGATTGCGTGGATTATCCGGTATGTTGTTTGTCCGGTCGTTGTGCTGATGATGAACCGTGCGAGTATTTCCAAGAAGAAACCGACCCGGAGGAACCGGGAAACAATAAAGATTAAAAATTATGAGCGAAAAAAAACAAAATGTTATGCCGATTCCTACAAAGGAAAAGTTTTCATTATCGAAAGTAAAGTTATTGAAAGATGGCGGGTTAGACGTACATTATGAAGTAACGGAAGTTGTCGGAAATGAGAGTTACACGAACAAATACCATGTATTGAGCGCAAAAGACATACACCCGGATTTGCGTCATTTGTTTAATGATTTGCGCCCGATTATGGGACGTGTATTCAACATAACGTCATTTAAAACCATGATGGCAACGCCGGAGTTTAAAGCAACAAAGAAACAAACAGATATTGCGGAAAGTTTTGCCGAGGAATGTTTGGACAATATAGAGGTTAGGGGCGTTTCTTTATCGGGGCAAGATGATAACGTAGGCGTCGTTTTAACCGGATTGTTTACCGTATCAAACAATCAGAAAACAGCAATCAACACCCCACGAATGAAATACAACGTTGAAACGTTCGGTTTTGAGGAAGAGTTGGAAAACATTGTTTGCGATATTGAAAACGAGGTTTACGAATTTCTGTTTGAGGGCAAAAAGGCGCAAATGGATTTGTTCGGGGCTGATGGGGAACCCAACCCGTTAGTTTATGTAAATGATGCAGACAACGAAAATGAAAATGATATGTTCCCGGAAATGGCAGACCCGGCGGACGATATAGACAATATGTAATGGAGCCAATATTGTTGACCGAGCGTTGCGAATATGAATATTGCGTTGCACGTGGTTACGAACCGTTATTGGATATTCGTAATTTTCGGTTAGATATACGGTTGCGTGTTGAGTTACAACGGGAAGTGTTCGGGAATTGCGTTTTAGGACGTGGCGACATTCCCGTTGCCAACCAACGGTTTTTCCGGTGGGTTTGGGAGCATAAGCCGCACAGATGCGAAGAATGTTTAAAGCCGTTACGGAATTATTCCGCCGTTTATTGTTCGCATATATTGACCCGTGGAGCGTTTCCCGAAATGGCGCATGATGCAAGAAATATAAATATACTATGTTTTGAACATCATTCATGTTGGGAGAATGGGGATAAAACGAAAATGCGTATATATCCGGGCAACGTCCGGATTATTGAATTGCTTAAAAACGAATACAGAAGTTTGAAAATATGAGGACGAAAAAAAGAACACCCGATTACGGGGCAATTTCCCGCCGTTCAATCCAAAATGATTTTAAAAGGGTACAAAGGTACCCGGAAAGGGAGAAACGCCCGCAAATCGAAAATCCGCCCGAAATAAATGCAGAAAGACGGGTTTTGTTTGTTAGTGAAAATTCAGCATATTACCGATACCGTTCTTTTTTCGTCGGTAAATTGGTAAGACTAATAAAACAATCAAACGTCGGCGGTTGGATAGTTGGATTTGTTTACGACGACGACCGGAAAGCGATAAATCATGCCGCCGGATGGTCGGATATGAAAAAAGAATATTTGTTGGATGGCGTAAAATTTAAGTAGATGAAAATCAAAAAACAAACCGGATATAAAATCGTATTTTATACGTTCGTGGCGTTAACGGTTGCGTCATACATTTGGACGTTATGGAGTATTGGAAGTTGGATTTTTAAAGCTATATTTCTATGAGTGTAAACAAAGTTATTTTAATGGGTAACGTCGGAAAAGACCCGGAGTATAAAGATTTCGACAACGACGGTTCGGTTGCGAAATTCACGTTGGCGACAACTGACAGAGCATTTACAACGGCAAATGGTACAGAAGTACCGGAGCGCACCGAATGGCACAATATTGTTTTGCAAAATGGATTGGCAAAGATAGCAAAAGAGTATGTAAAAAAGGGCAATAAACTTTATATTGAGGGGAAAATAAGAACCCGCAGTTATGAGGACAACAACGGCGTAAAAAGATACGTTACGGAAGTTTACGGGTATAATATGGAGATGTTGTCGCCAAAGAAAGACGGACAAACAACGCAGCAGGGAGGTGCACCAACACCGCCGCCGCCAATTCCCGACCAAGACGAAGATGATTTGCCATTTTGAGAATGAGGAACGAAATTAAAATTCAAATCCCGGAGGGTTCCCGGCTGATTGGGTCACGGAAAAAGGGGCGAACGGTTATTGTTTCTTTTGAATACAATAAGGAGGACGCAGCCGTTCCGGAGCCGGAACCGATACGACCAATTGGTTTTGCCCATTACAAGGAACCCGCCGGGAAAGATAAAAAATAAAGTTATGCAGTTTAATAGCAAAGAATATGACCCCGAAAAACACGACCGTTGGCGTGCGTTGACCGTCAAACAGCCATACGCAAATGATTTGGTAACGGCGGCATACAAAGACGAAAACGGCGTTGTTTACGGGCGAAAATCAATTGAAGTTAGAAGCAAAAAAACGTCATACCGTGGCGACGTTCTTATTTGTTCGTCGGCAAAACCGGTTTATCCCGGAATGGAAAGCGGCGTTACTTTGGGATTGGTTGAGTTGTACGACGTGAAGCCGATAAAAGATTTTACCCCGGAGAATTGGGAAAACACCCGAATACCAAAAGAAAAGCGGGAAAAGATAACAAAGGGTTTCGGTTGGCTGATGCGCAACCCAAGACGTGTTGTTGAAATGCCAATTAAGGGGCAATTGGGTATCTATAATCTCGTATATACCAAGGGCGAAATAATACAATACCCCCGGAAAATGGTAATTGACAAAAAGAGTTGGGAACAGATAAAAAAACAGATAGAGAAATGAAAACAATCGGATTCCATATTGGACGTATCGGGTTTTATTTGTATCTGCAAAGTTTGTGGAAGTATAAGCAATTTTATTTGACGCCCGGAGTTATGGTTGAGGGCGTAAAAGGACATGACGTTTATTTAGATATTGAAATTAAATTGCTTTGTTTTTCCGTTGGTTTCCGGCTGATATGGATAAAAACCAAAAGAAATTATTAACTTTGTAATGTAAAATACTAAAAACGTGAGCGATGAAAGAGATAACAAAAATATTGCCATTAAATGAGGCGGCAAAGTTTCAAAAATCCGCAGACAAATATGATTGCACAATTACGGAATTGGCGGTAATGGGAGCAGGGAAAGCAAGAATTTCAATTTCCGGAACAGAGGAAAATTTGGATTTGTTGGTTAGTTCGATAGAAAATGAGAATAAAGAAACCACATCCGTTTGAACCCGGGCGTGAATATAACCCCGGCGAACGTGCAGTTTACCGGGGTATGGTAATAATTGCGGAAAGATGGGTTAAACCGTCTGATAAACTGATTGAAAATGTTGGCAAATATGTATGTTTGAGTAGATGCGCGTGTTGCGTTATCCATAAAGACGATTGCCCGGCGGTTGGGCTTAAATGCCACAGAACAAGCCGTAGCGATAACAAAGTAATATATTTCAGAAAATTATATAACATAACAGAAAAAAAGCGATGAAAAAGATATTTCAATTAATAGTATCAATCCCGCACGATAAATTATTGCATATTATAGCGGGAATGATTGTTGTAATGTTGGTTTTGCGTTTGGTTTCATTTATCGGGATTCCGGGAATGATTGCACGTATTATCGCATTGATAGCAGTAATTTTAACCGGGGTATTGCGTGAGGTTTACAACAAAAAACACGGAGGCGTATTTGATAAAAAAGATTTTTACGCCACAATTTCCGGAGGACTGATTGTTTTATTATTAACCGTTTATTAATTGGATATGGAAAAAAGAAGTTTTATTCCGTTTGATGCGGAAACGTTTTTGATGATTGAAGATGTAATGGGAACAGAACCGGAAGTTACAGAGAAAGAAAATTACTTTGAACTTAAAATGTACGCCCCGGACAAAGAGGAAAGAATAATTGAAGCCGTAATATATGCAGTTCAAGGCAGATACGGGAAAAGAATAAAAGACGTAAGGACGATTAAAGAACAAAACCTTTTGCGTGGTGCAATATTCTTTGTTGAATACGAAAAAGGGGCGGGAAATTTGCCAAATGAGTTGCGCACAAATTTAGGTATGCCGGACGAAACCGCCGGGGATATTTATTGCCGCCGATTGTTAGAAATTCGTGCATTACCCGTAAAGCGTGATAATTTGGAAAAATTGCTGATGTTTACCGGAGGCGGAACAATGCAGATTCCGAGAACGCCCGGCGGTTTGGCGGTTTATTCATTCCCGACCGAAAACGGCGTAATGTTGGACGTACCGGAGGGAAATTTTATTGTATTGACACCGGACGGAAAATTTGGCAAAATGGATATGCAAACGTTTATGGCTAATTTTGAAGAAAAAGACGCCAATACCGCCGGATTGACCTTTGACGAAAAGAGATTGTTTGAAAAGATGAATAAACTTTTCGGCAAAAACTTTCAAATGAGATTTTTAAAACTTACAGAGGAATACTCCGAATTGTTTGTTGTTGCTGATGATATGTTGGTAAATGGAATAACACCGGAAAACTCGTCGGAAATTATAGACGAGTTAGCAGATTTGAACGCCGTATTGTTCCATATTGCAGCATTGTTTGGATTTTCCCAAAAAAAATTGCAGGAAATGGCATATACTAAAATTGCAGGACGTGAGAAAAACCCGGAATTTATGCGCAAACACCCACACAACAAACCGGAAAGCCCGGTTTGCGGTAATATGCAGCAGGAAACCGCCGAACAATACAAACATTTTGATAACCGTTTTAACAAAAGACTATGACAAACGAAGAAAAAGAAGAATTAAGAAAAAAAGCGTTGTTCCTTACAAATACGGCGTATCTTTTGGCGGACATGGCACATACATGCGTTTTTTACGCTGATGATAAATTAAACCATTTAGGCAAATGCTTTGAAAAGGGCGAAAAAATGAGATTCAAAAAAGCCGCAAAGTTGACAAAAGAAGCATTTAAAGCCGTCAAGGAAATAACGGAACCATTGTATAATATTACCGACGTTGATAATGCGTGTATTGATAGCGATTATCTTTTGGAAGTTATTCAGTTGGTAATAAACAGAACCGACGAAACCGAGGAAAGCAAAACGGCGATGTTGGAATACATAAAGAAGTTACCACAAATTGAACATGTAGAAGTTTAAGCGTATGAAAAAAGATTTTAAACAAGAACTAACCGAACTTATTAATAAGCACGGTTTAGAAAAGGAAATGAGAGATACCCCGGAATTATAACCGGGGCTTTGCCGTTTAGGTACAGAAACGAAAGAAAGCCAAAATTAGCCCCGTAGGGCGACGAAAATACAAAAGACAATAAAAGTATCAAGGAACAAACGAAACCCGCTTAAAACGAAAATTCCCCGAAAACAACAAGCAAAGGGAAAGCGACGTTTGAGAGGAAAGCAAAGTAAATGACTTTGCTGTTATAAAAAGGTTGAAAAATGGAAGCAAGTAAAAGACAAAGGGGCGGACGCCCAAAGTTGTGCAAGCGAACGAAAGACCAAAGGGAGTTTGATTTGGCTTTTTGTTCAAATCTGTTTTTACGTGGTTACACGTATAGGGAGATTTCGGAAAGACTGAATGAGGAAAACGCCCGGCGTGGCGTCGGTTATACCATAACAAAACAAATGGTATATTGGGATATGCAACAATTGCTAATTGAGTGGAAACGTGAACGTATGGAAAATATAGACGATTACGTTACGCAGGAATTGCGAAAGTTGGATAAAATGGAGGTTGAATTGTGGGAGGCGTGGGAACGTTCCAAGACCGGGAAAACGAGAGAGAAAAACAGACAGAACGCAAAGCCTCGTAAAGTTTTGGAGGATGGCGATAACCCGGAATATTACGGGTATGAGGAAACCACAACGGAAACGTCCGCCGGGAACCCCCGGTTTTTGGATTTGCTTTTGAATGTGCAGCAACGCCGGGCGAAGATGTTGGGATTTGATGCACCAATTAAAGTTGAGATTCCGGGAATAGAAAAAAGCATAAACGGCGATGCACCGCAATACGATGTATCAGCAATCCCGGAGGATTTATTGTTTGCGGTTGCTGATAAACTACAAACAGCAGAATATAAAAAACAATTAGCAGAGAAAGGAGTAATTGACGATGGCACGAACAACAAAGAATAATATCAAGAAAAAAGACGAACCGAAACCCGTACACACGTGCGGCGAATGTGGTTGGGGTAAATTCTATTATGAACATTCAAATTTGGATATGGCCGGGAACCCAATTTGTTTAAAATGCCCGTTTGTCGAAAATCGCAGTATAATACGTTCGGGAAAAGCGTGCGACAAATGGAAAATGAAACATTAAATTGGTTTTTTTTTAAGATTTCCGGTTTTTAAGTCAGAAAAAAATACGGGGTAAGACAAAAATATATGGTATATTTTTAAGAATTAAACAAAATGGATAAAGAACAATTACTTAAAATGTACGCCGCACTAAAAAACAATCCCGGGGAATTAGTAAAAGCGGCGTCACGCAATAGGCTGATAAACTTTGCCCGGTATATGCAACCGGATTTAGCATTGGAACCGTTTCACGTCGTTTATTATACGTTGTTGGATAAATTCGCCCACGGCGAAATAAAGAAAATGATTGTGCAAATGCCCCCTCAACATGGAAAAAGCGAGGGTTCAAGCCGAAAGTTACCCGCTTTTATGTTGGGTTTAGACCCGGACAAAAAGATTTGTATCGGTTCCTATGCGGCAACGATTGCGAGAGATTTTAACCGTGATGTTCAAAGAATAATTGATACGCCAAGTTACCGGGAATTGTTCCCGGAAACGTATTTGAACGGTTCCAACGTCGTAACAATGGCTAATACGTATTTACGAAATTCTGACGTCATAGAAATGGTTGGGCATAAGGGTTTGTTGCGTGTTGTCGGTCGTGGCGGTTCTTTGACGTCAAAAACGGTTGATGTATCTATTTTGGACGACGTTTACAAAGATTATGCCGAGGGCAACAGCCCGATTGTACGTAATGCGGCGTGGAAATGGTACACGACCGTTGTACGTACCCGTTTGCATAATGATTCCCAAGAATTAATTGTGTTTACCCGTTGGCATGATGATGATTTGATTGGACGTATTGAAAAAAGCGGGGAAACCGTAATTGAGATTAAAAGTTGGGACGATGTAAAGAACATTCCGGCGGGCGCATGGGTACGCATTAACTTTGAGGGATTGAAAACCGGGGAGCCAACAGAGATTGACCCACGGGAACCGGGGGCGGCGTTATGGGATAGACGACACAGCCGGGCAAAATTGGAGGGACAAAGAGCGTTAGACCCCGTACAATTTCAATGTTTGTATCAAGGCAACCCCGGAAACGCAGAGGGTAAATTGTACCGGAACCCGTTCCGAACATACGTTGACAAATCCGAATGGGGGACGTATGTACGTAGTGGCAATTACACAGACGTTGCCGACGAGGGCGACGACTTTACATTTTCGGCATGTTATGACGTTTACAAATCCGGTAATGAGGCATGGAACGAGCAAAAGAAACGGTTTGAACCGATTCTGTATGCGCTAATTACTGACATGGTATTTACGCAGGAAAACACGGAAATAACAGCCGTTACCGTCCCGGAAATGATAAACAGATGCGGAACGCAAAAAGCATGGATTGAAAGTAACAACGGCGGTTCCGGATTTGAAAAGGTTATAAGAAAAAAACTAAAAGCAGTAACAGAACCATTTTATCAAGGGGCAAACAAGGAAAGCCGAATTATAACAAATTCAGCGATGGTAAATGCACAAATAATAATGCCGATTGGATGGGAACAGCGTTTTCCAAAGATATATGAGCATTTAACCGGATTTTTGAGGGATTTCCCGGCAAATGCCCATGACGACCCGGAGGACGGATTGACCGGAATATACGAAAAAGAGTTGGCGGACGGCGATACACGACCATACAGCCAAGCAACAAGGGGCGTTAAACGTCGTAACTAACAATTTATTCCATATACGCAAGAGCTTAACGGAAAAATATTATAACTTTGCAAAAGATAAATGGGGTAAAGAGTTAGCCCCGGAGATAGTAAAACGAGTTTTAAATATTAAAATTTTAGGATTATGATTTGTAAGTGTCCGGCGGGTACGGCTTTGCCCGATATTCCCGTAAGTAATTGCCCGGAAAGTTTTGGGCAGATTCAGAAAGTAGCATTTCAAAGATTGTACAAAAGCACCGGAGAAAAAAATTCATTTAAAACCGATGCAGGTATTGAAAAAAAAGCGTCGTGGACGCCGTTGTTGTCGGCTGACGATGATACAAAGATTGTTATTTCCCCATACATTCAAGCCCCGACAGCAGAAGCAGGCGCAGCAAGAACGTTTGGAGGTGGTAACGAAACATTGGGAGGCGTTGAGGAAATTGTGGGACGTGAGCCAACGCCATTTACCGGGGTTATGCGAAAGTTGCCACAGAAAATTATCAAGGCTTTGAAAGAATTGCAGTGCGAAAGTTGGGGCGACAATTTGGGCGTTTATCTGTTTGACGAAAACGGCGTAATTGGAGCAATTCAAGACGCAAAAACAGCAACAACCCATTATCCGATTCCAATACGTTCTTTGTTTATCGGCGATAAAACATTGGGCGGATATGAGGCACCGGATAGCAACAACATTCAATGGGTATTTTTGCCGAATTGGTCGGATGATTTGGCAATTATTGTTCCGGAGGATTTCAACCCGCTAACAGATTTAAAAGCGGCACCATAGCAATAAGGGGGTTGGTTATGGGAAAGACAACAAAAGTTTTATTGGTTTGTCCCCAACACAATATGAAACGAGAATTTGAGATAACGCACGCCGAACGTTTGTTGATGATGGGAAATAACGGCGGATGGCAGTTGCCGGAAAACTCAAATTTTGAATTTAGCAAAGATTATGGGATTAGGTATAAACGACATAAAAAAACAGATTACGGAGCAAAAGAAAGGGGCGACGATTAACCGTGCGATTGTACACCAACAGCGCATTAAGTTTCACGCCGAAACCTTTGTTGCGCCGTATATCAGTCAACCGTTAACGGATTTTCTGAATTTCGTTTCAAACCTTATACCCGACGATAAGTTTAAAATTTTCAAAACTCTTTTCCGTTACCCCGTTAAGACCAACGAGGTAACGGGAATTTGCTTTGATAAGTTGAGCCGAATTTTTGACGGTCGTAACCCGGCGTTCAATTATCAGTTTATGGAGAGCGGACAAAGGAACGATTGGGAGTATTATAGACAGAACGTTTTAAGGGAGCCGGAAATTTGGAGTTCTAAAGGGTGGGAATATTTCAAAACCGAAATTAACAGCGTTCTAATTGTGGATTTGCCAACGGAGCAAGACGCCGCCGATAAATACCCCCGTCCGTATTTCTATTGGTTGCCAATTGAGCAGGTAATAACGTTTGATGCAGACCCGGTAACGGGCGTTATGCGATGGATAATTTTCAAGCAGGACGACAAACGTATTGCAGTAATTGACGATGAGAGATACCGGGTATTTACGGAGAAAGACGGGAATATTGGCGATTTGCTGATTGACAGCCCCCACGATTTAGGTTATACCCCCGCCCGTTTCTTTTGGAATGAGGCAATAAGTTTGAGGGAACCCGATGTTAAGGCGTCGCCATTGACCGAGCAGTTGGAAAGCATGGATTGGTATCTGTTTTATCATATATCAAAACGGCATTTGGATATGTACGGTTCATATCCTATTTATTCCGGCTATGAACAAAGTTGCGATTTCAGCAACGCAGAAAATGGCGATTATTGCGACGGCGGGTTTTTGAAAGACAAACAAGGACGTTACAAGTTAGACCAAGCCGGGATATTAGAGCGTTGCCCGAAATGTGGCGACAAACGAATTGCCGGGGTTGGTTCTTTTGTTGAAATACCCGTTCCCGATGGCGACAAACAACCGGATTTGCGCAACCCGGTTCAGATGTTGACCGTTGACCGTAATAGTTTGGATTATAATGTTGCCGAGGAAGAGCGATTGCGCAACAATATTATCACGTCTATTGTCGGAACGAATGAGGAAATAACAACACGGGACGCATTGAACGAACAACAGATAAAAGCAAATTTTGAGAGCCAAAGCACAATTTTAAACCGGGTAAAGAAAGGATTTGAGGCGGCGCAACAATTCGTTGATGAAACGGTTTGCCGATTGAGGTACGGCAATTTGTTTGTTTCTGCAAAAATCAATTTAGGCACGGAATTTTATATTTACGATGCAATGGAGTTGCGGGAACGTTACAAGTTAGCAAAGGAAGCCGGAGCAAGTGAGGCAGAATTGGACGCAATGCAAAACCAAATTATCGAAACGGAGTACCGGAACGACTCGACCCAATTACAACGTATGTTAGTGTTGGCAGAATTGGAGCCGTACCGACATTTAACCCGTGCCGAGGTATTAAATTTATATGGGCAACAGATAATTAGCGAACCGGAATTGCGTGTAAAACTGAATTTTGCTAATTTTGTTCGCAGATTTGAGCGAGAAAATACAAATATTTTGGAATTTGGAACGCAAATACCATTTTCCGAGAAAATAAAAGTAATAACTAATAAATTTTACGAGTATGCAAATGAAAAAAACGTTTAACAACGAAGTTTGGCAGGACGTACAAGGATTTGAAAGCATATATCAAGTTAGCACAATGGGGCGTGTCCGTAGTCTAAAGAAAGGGATAATTAAAATATTAACCCCGTGTATTAATAATATGGGCTATTTGATTTTAACCTTTTACGCAAATGACAAACAAAAAACATTTCATGTGCATAAATTAGTGGCTAATACATTTATTCCCCGAATAGAGGGAAAAACATACATTGACCACATAAATGGCGTAAAGACAGATAATAGAGTTGATAATTTGCGTTGGTGTACTGCAAAAGAAAATGCAAACTTTGAATTGTCTATTGAAAACAGAAAAAAGGCAATGCGTAAAGTATGCGGAAAATCAGTAAATCAATATGATTTGGATGGTAATTTTATAGCTACATATGCAACATTGAAAGATGCGGAAAATATAACAGGAATTTATTACCAAAACATTCGTGCGTGTTGTATAGGAAAATATAAAAGAGCCGGGAAATATACTTGGAAGTTTAATAATTAAAGAACAAAATTATGAGAGTAAAAGCAGAAACAGAGGGTAAAACAAAAGACGTCAATATTTTAGACGTTACCCCGGAAAATTTTATTGTACCAAAGGGCGAGGAAGATTGTTATCATTGCCGAATTGAGGTTAAGAAATTCAACCAAGACACGGGCGAAAGAATTTCAAAACCACGTATGCAGGTTTTCGGCAAAAAGTTCTTTGAATCTTTTGGGTTGCACAATTTGAGAAAGCAGGGTTTTACCGTTGATGTAATGCACGACCCGAACAAATGGTTGCAGGAAAACGAGGCTAAATTGGAGGCAGAAAAACAGAAGAAAGCCGAAGCCGGTGCAAAAGCCAAAGCAGAGGCAGCAGAGGCAGAGAAAAAAGCAATGAAAGAAGCTATGAAAGCCGAAATTCTTGCAGCACTGAAAGCCGAGGGATTGTTGGCAACGGCGGCAAAGCTGGAAAGAAAATCAAAGGAAACACCGGAAGCAAAGCAGGATGCGCCGGAAACAAACAAATAAGTTAAACCAAAAAATTATAAAGATATGGCACAGATTGCACAGCAAGACAATTTGATTGTTACAAGTACGAAACCAATTGCGACGATAGACGAAGCCGCAAAAAAGAAATTGAAAGAATGTATTGAAGCCGGAACGATTAACGATGTAATTGTAGTAACACCGGAAACGGCAAAAGTAACAAACAAATCAAAGGTATTGGCATGGTCGAAAGACGTAACAGCATCGCAGGCACCAACATATAAGGTTGCGTTGGTAGATTGCAATACCGGAGCGTTGAGCGTATTTAGTTTGAGTTAATAATAAAAGGGTAATATTATGGCATTAACAAGAGAAATTTTGGTAGCGAATGCGGCTTTGTCCGGTTTGACTGACGAACAGATTAACGCAATTACAACGTTGTCACAGAATGACGAAAATAGTGTAATAGCAAAGAAAACCGGGGAAATTTACGGCAATTTGGATGCGGATATTTTGACAGCGTCCGGAGTTGAGAAAAACGGAACTGAAAAAACATACGATTACGCAAAACGTGTGTTGGGAGATTTTAAGACAAAAGCGGAAAGCGTTACCGGGTTGGAATCACAGATTGCAACATTGACAAAAGAGAAAACCCGTTTGGAAAAAGTAATTGCCGACGGTGGAGCAGATGCAGAAACCGCAAAGCAATTAAAGCAGGCAAAAGCAGATTTGGCAAACGTTACAACTCAATATACAGAGTTGAACAAAAAGTTTGAGGCAGAAAAAGAAAACCACGCCAAAGAGTTGTTCGGCATTAAGATAGACAACGAATTGCAAACAGCGTCCGCAGGGCTTAAATTTAAGGCAGGTTTGCCGGAAAGTGTAACAAAGGTTATTTTGCAGCAGGCTAACGATAAAATCAAGGGAATGAACCCGGAATATATCGACGATGGCAAAGGCGGCAAAATTTTGGCGTTTAAGGACGAAACCGGGGCGATTATGAGAAACCCGAACAATCAGTTAAACCCATTTACGCCGGGCGAGTTGTTAACCCGTGAATTGGACGCAATGGGAATAATTGACAAAGGACGCCAACAGTCGGGAGGCGGAACAATCCCGCCGGGAGGTAGAGGCGCAGGCGGTAGCGTAGTAATTGACGTTGCAGGATGCAAAACACGTGTTGAAGCATACGACGCAATTAGTAACAATCTGATGGCGCAGGGAATGACCGCAGGTTCCAAAGGGTTTGAGGATGCAATGGCGCAAGCATGGAAAGACAACAATATTGCAGCATTGCCGGAGAGATAAAACAACCACGGGTAAAGGGTAAACCCGCATTAATAACAATTTAAAATAAAACATTATGAGTTTAATTGCAACAAGATTACAGAATTGGCGAGTTCAGAACCCGGAATTTGACCGCAATATGACCCGCCCGTGTGAGTATGGCGCATTGGATTTCTTTATTGAGCAAACCAACGCCGCAAATTCCATTATTAACCCAAAGTTGAGGGAAAGGGCGTTTGCCTCAATGGGTAATACCGTGCAAATCCCGGTTATCAATTACGATGGCGATGTTACCGTTGGCAACGTCCGTTCATGTGTAATTGAGGACGACGAAAATACGTCCGCACTTTATACCGTTGTGTGGGCAACATACACAATCGGTTTTACTATGGTCCCGGCGGCTTATACGAACAATGAAATTTCGTATGAACACGACTTTTACCGTAAAATGGAAAAATATACACGTGCGTTGGCTGATGCGTTAGACAAAGGCGCAATTGCAGCGTTGGAAGCACAGAAAACGCAGGTATTGAAAGACAAATTGAATTATGACTTTTCCGGTAACGTTATCAAGGTTAAAAAGGAAATGGCAACCGAAATTTTGGGCGACATTGACCCAATTATGAGAGCCAATTGTTACCCACGTATGCCGCATATCGTTTGCAACGCCGGAATCGAAAGTTTGGTTCGCAAGTTGGCGCAGCATGGAGCGACAAACGACGTAAACAAACAGTTGGAATACGCCGGAAAGAAATTCCATTACACAAACAACGTGACAAACGAAGTAAGCCAAAATGGAACATTCTTTGCTGTTGAAGATGGTAACGTTGGCGTGTTAACCCGTGTTGACCGTGAAGCATTGCGCCGTACACGTGCCAATTTCCATGAATGGGATGTTGTACGTTTGCCGATGATTGATTTGCCAGTTGGTTCACATTACTATACTTCGGTTGGCGACCAAAGTGCAACAGTAGGAGCAGCAACAGAGGATTTGACTTGCGCCGTTAAGGAGTATTTCGGATTTAGTGTTGATGTTGCCTTTTTGGTTGCTTATAACAATGACCCAACAAAGGTTGCAAATCCGATTATCAAAGCGCAGATTGCAGCACGTGACCAAAACGAACCTTTGGGTATGCCTGTATATGTTACCAACGCCGCAGCATTTCCCGCCGGAGGTGCGAGCGCATAACGCCGGAGCATAACGAATTGTTAAACCGAGGGGACGGGGTTTTCCCCCGTCCCTTTTTTTATTTGCATTATGTATCGAATAAAAGACATACAAGCAGCATTATTGAACGTCGTAGGTTGGGACCAATCATACAACCCGAAAACATTCATTGATGAACATTTGACACAGACCGAAAGCGGGTTGTACTTTCAAGGTGCGCACCCGCTTTTGACGTTGGATAATATGCAGGCAATAATGCCGGACGATTGGGGGCTACAATATCCGGAATGGAATTTGATTTTGCCGTATAAAGCCGGGCAAAAGGTAAAGCATAACAATATATTTTGGATTGCAAAAATAGATAATACCGGGCAGGAACCGACGGCGAGCGATTTTAACGGAGATTTTAGCCGGGACGATTACGGAAACCCGTATTGGCGACCATACAACATTTTTTTTGACTTTTTGGAAAAACTGACATTAAACGGAATTGCAACCGTTGTTCAGACTTTTACACAGATTAAGCAGTTGGAAAAGGAAACCCGCAATTTATTGGAAAGAAAAACGTTTTTTGATGGTTCCGGCAGAATCCGGGCTACAATTCAAAATACCCATAAATTAGTAGGATTTGAAATTGTTCCGGTTCGTAGTATGGGGGTAACAACCAAAATTGAGAAAATCGGGCTACAAATGACCGGAGCGACCGGAAAGGTAAGAATGTATTTATTTCATTCGTCGCAGATTGACCCGGTAAAAACATTCGATTTGGATTTTACCGTTACAAATGGCGGCTTTCAATGGTTCCCGTTGACCGATTGTTATTTGCCGTATATCAGCGACGCAAACAACGCCGGGGGTTCATGGTTTCTTTGCTATAATCAAGACGAATTACCCGCCGGGATGGAAGCAATAAACGTATCTAAGGATTGGAGCCGGGAGCCGTGCGGAACGTGTAACATTGGTTCCGTCGAAACATGGCGAGAAATGACAAAGTATTTGCAGGTTTCCCCGTTTAAGGTTGACGCCCCGGAAACATTCGAGCAATACCCGGAATTATGGGACGTGGCTTATACTATGTACACAAATACCCACAATTACGGGCTAAATTGCGAAATAACGGTTGGTTGCGATTTGACCGACTTTATTATTTCGCAACGGCAGATGTTCCAAACCGTTATTCAAAGGCAGGTTGCGGCAATAGGTTTGCGAACGTTAGCAATGAATCCCAACGTTAGGGTTAACCGCAATCAGTCAAATGCAAGCCGCACCGATATTCTGTATGAGTTGGACGGCAATACGTCCGGGGTTCGTCCCGGCGGGTTGGGTTATGACCTTAAAAAAGCGTATGAGGCTTTGCGGTTAGATACGCAAGGATTAGACCGCATTTGTTTGAGTTGTAACAATCATGGCGTTAGGTATAGAACTGTTTAATATATAATTTCAAATGAAAGTTGTATATAATTTCAAAGAATAATTGTAAATGGGAAAAATTGACGACTTATTAAAACGGGTCGTTAAGTTCAACGATGAATTAACGTCCGGGCGGTTAGTGCAAAAAATAATATGGGACAACGAGGCGTATATAATAGATATGAACGCCGAGGAACAATTGTTTGAACAAGGCGTTAACCGTTTGGGCGTTTCAATCATGGATTACGCCCCGTATAGCCCGGTAACAATTGCAATCAAAGAGGCAAAGGGACAGCCTACAAACCGGGTAACGTTAAGGGATGAGGGCGATTTTCAAAGTAGCTTTTATTTGGAGGTTGGCGACAAACAATTTGAAATTAAGGCGGCGGATTGGAAAACCGAGGAATTAATAAAAAAGTATGGACGCCAAATTTTAGGTTTAACGGACGAAAATATTAAAATCCTTATATGGCATTATATTTTCCCGGATTTAATAACAGAGGCAAAAAAAACGATATATGGCAGCGAATAACAAAGCCCCGGTAATTGCGAACCCGGAATTATTAGACAGAATCATTGAAAATATACAAACCGGATTGGTTGATAATTTACCGTGGTTGGACAAAGCATTTGGACGGGCTGAAAGACTTGTTAAATATGACGGGAACCGGAAACGTTATTTTACCCCGTGCGTTTATGTAGGGCGAAACGATTATATAGAAGTAACCCCGGATGCAAATATTGGGAATTTTTCGTTTTTTTGGATTGACGACCCGCAGGACGTTAGTTGGGAATCCGGCGTTTCAATAGGGCTAAAAACCTCGTTTTCCCTTATCTTTTGGTTTGATTTCCGGAAGATATTCAACGATGCGAGCGACCGGAACAAAGAAGCAGTTAAGCGGCAAATATTGGACGTGTTGAACGGAGGCTTTTGGCTGAAACATGGGCGTTTGAAAATAACAAAGGTTTATGAGTTGGCGGAAAATATTTACCGGGGTTTTTCTTTGGACGAAATAGACAACCAATTTTTAATGCACCCATACGGCGGGTTCCGGTTCTATGGAGAATTAAGTATTGGAGAATCATGTAAATTGTAAGATTATGAAAGAATTTATTTTTTACGTTATATTGGTCGCAATGTTGGCGGCTTTTGTGCTTACATTATTGCGCAAATGGGGCGTTATTGAATGGGTACAAGTTCACGGGAACGATTTCTTTGCAAAGATGTTTAGTTGCGATTTCTGTTTGTCGTGGTGGGCGGGCGTTCTGATTTGTTTCTTTGCGTTGATATTTACCGGGAACCCCGCATTTTTGGGCGTTCCCTTTTGTAGTACAATGATAACACGTGTTTTGCTATGAATGAAGAATATGTAAAAATTAAGGATTACCCATATTATATTAGCAATATGGGTAATGTAAAAAATAAAACAGGTAGAATATTAAAACCTAAAATAACAAATAAGGGTTATTTGTCGGTAGCATTATACAACGCTAATGGTAAGCGGTGGTGTTATATTCATAGACTTGTAGCAATGCATTTCCTTATTAACTCTGAATTAAAGCCTAATGTTAATCATATTGATTGTAACCCGCTTAATAACAACGTTGATAATTTAGAATGGTGTACGCAATCTGAAAATATTAAATATTCAGATAGTTTAGGGCGTTGTAAAATAAGAGATTATAGATATTGTGAAAGTGGAAAAGGACATGGGAGAAGTTGTCGTATAATATGCAAAAAAGGTGATAATATACAAATATTTGAAAGTATAGATATCGCTGGTATGAAGTTGGGTATATCACACCAAAATATATGTAAATGCTTAAAAGGGGAAAGGAAAACCGCAAAAGGATATAGTTTTAGGAGGGCATAATATGAAAGAATGTATTATAAATAAACATAATGTTGTATTGTATGATAGTATAGACGAATTGCCGATTATTCGATTTCATAAGTACAACAAAATGTTGTTAGTTGACGCCGGGATTGGTTCAGATTTGGCGGATTTCGATAAACATATTGAAAAGACGATAAGATATGCACACAGCAAAACCCCGCAGTTGGCGACGGTTGAGTTAGAGAATATGCGCCAAAATGTGTATTTCATACAATCCGAGATTTCGCCCCGGTATTTATCTTTTGCGGTTTTAGTAAAGAGCATTGACGGGAACCCGTGCAATGATTTATCAGACGACGGATTGCAAAAGATAGTTGATTTGTTCGCCGATGTTCCGAACGCAGAATTAACCGCCCATTTGGAAGCGGTTAAAAAAAAAATAGATGAAGAATTGCGGTTGTATTTTCCCCGGGTATTTGATGATGCAGCATTAAAAGAGTATTTCGACCAACTGAAAGAAAGAACGGTTATTTTATTGCGCACAATCATAGCCGGGGAAGCAACCGAAACGGATGCAAAAAGAATTGACGAAATTACAGCAGAGTTGATAACGTATTTCAATCCGCAATCATTTTCGGGAGCCGACAGCGTAGAAATACGATACGACAAACAATTTGAAAATATGTGTTTGATATTGTCGCAGAATTTGCACGTTGACCCGAAAAGATTTACCGTATTGGAATATTACAACGCATTTGAGTATGTAAAAGAACAAGCGAGAAAAGCCCAAAAACAGAAAAACGTAAAATAAAGCGATTTCCGGCGTTATTTCCCGGCAGATAATAAAATATACGTTTGAGAAAAGAAAATCGAAATACGGGGAAATTTCCCGAAAATAACTTTAAATAATAGTTGCCATGGCAGATAATCAACCGATAAAATACAGCGATTTAGTAAAGCCGGATAACTCAATTGAGGAATTAATAAAACAATTGACCGAGTTAAAAGACACATATACGGACGCATTGGCAAGTATCAAAGCCGAGGCGATTCAATTGGCGGCTACATTGCAAAAGGTTTCCGGAGCCACGGAGGACGGGCGGAAAAAGACAAAGAAAGCCGCCGACGACGCCGACCGTTTGGCACGTGCGCAAAAAGAATTGGCGTTTGCTGAAAGCGACGCCGCCAAAAAATTAGCGGAGTTGAATTTGGCAAAGCAGGAAGCAAACCAAATTAATAAACTGATTGTGAAAATAAATCAATCCGCCGAGGGTAGTTATAACCGTTTATCGGCGCAATATTCATTGAATAAGATTTATTTAAACAACATGACTAAAGCCGAACGGGAAAACACCGAGGAGGGGCGAAAATTGGTTGCACAAACCAAAGAAATATACGAAGAAATGAAACGTTTGCAGGAAGCAACCGGGAAATTTCAATTGAACGTCGGAAATTATCCGGAGGCATCCGACGCAATTATTGCGTATGGCGACAAATTAAAAGAAACGTTAGGTTTAAATAGCGCATTTGGCGAAAGTCTTTTGGCGTTAGGACGTGGAGGCGAAGAAGCAAAAGGCGTATTTACGGCGATGGGCGACGGTGCAAAAGCATTGGGAAAAACTTTGCTTACATTGATGGCTAACCCGGTATTTTTGGCAATTGCCGGAGTAGCGGCGGCGGGTGCGGCGTTTAAATGGTGGTACGATTATAACGCCGGGTTAGTTGAGGCGACGAGATTGACGCAACAATTTACCGGGAAAAGTGGCGATGATTTGAAAGCGTTTAGAAATGAGGTGCAAGCCGTCGCAGATTCGTTCGGCGCAGATTTCCGGGAAACATTGATTGCAACAAACGCATTATCAAAACAATTTGGTATTTCTGCAAATGAGGCTTTGCAGTTGGTTAAGGATGGTTTTTTGTCCGGAGCCGATGCGAACGGGGAATTTTTAGACACGTTGAAAGAATACCCGGCATATTTCAAAGAGGCTGGAATATCAGCAGACCAATTTGTTGCGATTGTAGCCCAAACAAACAAAATGGGTATCTTTTCGGACAAAGGCGTTGACGCAATTAAGGAGGCAAATTTGCGTTTGCGTGAAATGACGACGGCGACGGCGGCGGCTTTGGACGGTATCGGTATTTCGTCGGAACAAGTTCAAAAAGATTTGCAGACCGGAACCAAAACAACGTTCGATGTTATACAAGACGTTTCCGCAAAATTGGCAAAATTGCCGGATAATGCGGCAACGGTCGGGGCTGCAATTGCAGATATATTCGGGGGGCCCGGAGAGGACGCCGGATTGCAGTATTTGCGCACGTTGAAAGATATTTCAACAAACATGGATGAAGTAAAAGGGAAAGCCGGAGTTTTGGCGCAATTGCAGGAGGAACAATTGCAAAGCCAAATTGAGTTGCAAAACGCATTATCCGGGTTGTTTGACGCAACCGGATGGAATTTTGAAACGTTGACAACGCAGGCAAAAGTTTTTGTTAACCAAGGATTGACGGCGATAATAAAAGGGGTTATTGATGTTGTCAATTACTTGATTGAGTTATACAATGAAAGTGTTTTGATACGTGCAATTTGGAACGGTATAGTTGCCGGATTTAAAACCACATTTGACACGTTGGGAAATTTGTTTGGATTCTTTATTGATATTGTCAAAGCAACCGGAACCGCATTAAAGGGAGCGTTTACGTTGGATTTTGACGACGTTAAAAAAGGGTTGTCAGATTATGCAGCCGCATACGGAAATTTGGTAAAAGCACAAGTAAAGGACATTACCCAAAATTTCAAAGAGGGATTGGATGATATGCAAAAGAAAATAAAGCCGATAACAATCCCGGTATCTGTTGGAGATACGCAAGCACAAATCGGGAATAGCCCCGTAACGACAAATTCGCCAAAAATTGATACGACAAAAAAGGATAAAGAAGCGGAAAAGGCTGCAAAAAAGGTAGAGGAAGCATATAAAAAGAATTTGAAAGCAACCCGAAAATTGCAGGATGCACAATTGCAGTTGGAAACCGACGAATGGGCAAAGCGTCGCCAACAAACGCAATATCAGTATTCCCGACAAATTGAGGACTTACAACACCAATTGCAGACCGAAAAGGATTTGAACGAAACCGGACGTCAAGCGATAAGCGCCACAATTACGGCGTTGGAACAGCAACAAACCAAGGCGTTATTGAAAATCGAACAAGACCGACAATTGCAGGAATTAGCGTTACAGAAAGAAAGCATTGAATTACGTTTGCAAGCAGTCAAAGAGGGAAGCGAGCAGGAAAAACAATTGCGGATGCAGTTGTTGGAAAACGAAAGACAAACCGCATTATTACAGAACCAACAGAAACCGACCGGGCAAAAGCAGGACGCCGCGGCGATTAATGCAAGTTTTGACGCAAAGGGAGCCGGAATTGCGGACAAATATTTGCAAGCGCAATTACAGATATTCGACCAACAACAAGCGTTGGCACAATCGGAGTTTGATTTGTTGAGAAATTCAGAAGCCCGGAAAACTCAATTCCGTTTGCAAGCAGAAAAGGAACGTTTGCAAAAGGTTTTAGAATTAAATAAGAAAGCCGCCAATAAATTGTCTAATGTTGAGGTACAAACAATTCAAAACACTATTAAAAAAATAGACCAAGAAATTGAGCAATCCAAAGGGGAGGAACGAGGAACAGACATTTACGGTTTGTTTGGGCTTAATTTGAACGACGCCCAAAAAGAGGCAATTAATACGTCTATGCAATACGCATTGGATGCGTTAAATACATTCACGGCGGCACGTGTTGCCGCAGCAGATGCAGCCGTTGAGCAAGCGGATAAAGAGGTTTCCGCCGCACAATCGGCGTTGGATGCAGAATTGGAAGCAAGGGCAAACGGGTACGCCAATAATGTTGTACAAGCGCAAAAGGAGTTGGATTTGGCAAAGAAAAACCAAGAAAAAGCGTTGAAAGAACAACAGAAAGCGCAAAAACAGCAGGCAGCAATACAAACATTGCAGCAAATCGGAAACATGGTAACAGCAACGGCGTTGATATGGTCGCAATTAGGTTTCCCGTTTGCAATACCTGCAATTGCCGTAATGTGGGCGAGTTTTGCAGCGTCTAAAATCAAGGCGGCGCAATTGGCAAAACAGACCGGAGAAACCGGAGGAACGGAAACATACGGCGACGGTACCGTTGAACTTTTGGAGGGCGGTTCGCACCAAAGCGGAAATGATATTGATTTAGGAACGAAACCGGACGGAACCCGCCGACGTGCCGAGGGAGGCGAATTTTTCGCCGTGATAAATAAACGAAGTTCACGCCGTTTCAGAAAGATAATACCGGACGTTATCAATTCGCTAAACAATGGTACGTTTGCACATAAGTATTTAAAATCCTATTCAGACGGCGACGGTTTGACGTTAAACGTTACCGGACAAAGCCCGGATTTACGCAATTTGTCGGATGATGTAAGGGAAATTAAGGAACAGAACCGACGACGGGTTTACGTGGATGGCGACGGAAATACGATTGAAAGTTACAAGAATTTGAAACGTAAAATAAAAAGACTATGACACCAAAATATAGATTCTTTTTGCAGATAGGGGAGGACGGAACCAAACAAACCGTCTGTCCCAATTATAAGGATGATTTAACGTTGGATTATGAGTTGGAAACAAATCAAAGGTTTTACCGGGCTAAATTGTCCGGTAAAATAAACTTTGTCCGTGCTGATTACGATATTATCAATGATGCCCCGTTTGATTCTGAATTTTTCCTATATATCGAAAAAAGCGATGATTGGGGACAAACATACAATCAATACTATAAAGCAAAGTTTATGAAAACGGATTGTACGTTTAATGATGATGATAAATTGGTTACGGTACAGCCGGAAACAATAGACCAATACAACGACGTTTTGGCAGGATTGGAAAAGGAATGCAATTTAATTGAGTTGGCCCCACAAATCGAATTTCTTACAATAAGAAAACGCCCATTGATACAAATATACGTTCCCGGAGATAGTATTGTTTCGTGCTTTTTGGGCGGCACGAATTGGGAACAAGACGCAAACGGCACGACTGACCAAAACGCATTAATACAAACCTATCATTTTGCACTATGTAATATTTTGAAAGAAATACAAATTACGTCGCAAGGTTCCCCGGCGGTAATATCCGGGCTTTATACTGGGCGGATGTCGACGGGTGTAAGTCCTGATGAATTTATGGGAGATTTATACCCGGAATTAAATGTAAATTATTATATCCATATTGCACAAAAACTAGTTGCGGGTGGGCTACCTATTGGGCTAGCAGGTGTTGAGATACGCCGCCGTTCTGATGATGTGGCAATGTTCCGGTTTACAAAGATAACGCAAGAACCTTTTGATACGTTGGAATTTGATTTAACCGCCGTTGAGGGTTCCGGAGCAACGGGTACGATGCACGCCGATATGAAAAGTTATAATATATACGCCCGATATTTGGTTGATGTTGATAAAATAGACGATTTAGATACATACCCGTTGCCGTCCGATGATATTGTAGATAATAATAGAAATTACCGCCGGGCAATTGGTTACGCAATCGACGTGGCATTTATATCTAAAAATTTTTCAGATACGCCGACCGAGTGGGGATTAGCCGACAGTGGAAAGTATTTTGCGCCGCCTTATTCCATATATGGACAAACGTTTTATCCAATCGCCCGGTCAACGTGGCGTTATGCGTCGTTATGGTTTGGGTTTTATCTGATGGATTGGATATTAGAGGAAAAAGCCCGAAAAGCATATACTTTGCGTGATGCGTTTACATTGTCGTCATGTATCAATGTGCTATTAAAAGAATTTGCGCCCGGAATAACGCATGAAGCGACGCCGGAATACAGCCAATTTCTTTATAACACAAACAATCCTATTTCCGGGCAGTCATTTAAGTTGCTAATAAGTCAGAAAAGTAATATCATTAATGGAGAATATCAGGCCCCGGCGCAAAAAGCCCCGGTTACATTGCAACAGATTATGACGATGTTACGGGATATTTACAAATGTTATTGGTATATTGAGGACGGAAAATTTAAGATTGAACAAGTAAGTTGGTTTAGAAATGGCGGTTCGTATGGATATAACCCAATTATTGATTATAATTTAACGCAGTTAGAAAACGTTAGGAATGGCAAGAAATTAGCTTTTGCGACGTCGGAATATTCATTTGACAAAGTAGATATGCCGGAACGTTACCAATTTGAATGGATGGATGACGTAACAACGCCATTTGAAGGGTTGCCAATAGAAATTACGTCCAAATATGTAACAGCCGGAAAGATAGAAGAAATAAATATTTCCAATTTTACGTCCGATATTGATTTGATGTTGTTAAACCCCGGTGCAATTAGTTCCGATGGATTCGCATTGTTTGCAGCAGTTACGCCGTCCGGCGGCGGACAATTGGAATTGCCTTTCACAAGACAAACCGTTGATAGCGTAGAATATTTTTTGCAAAATGGATATTTAGCGTTTATCAATATACAACCGACATATTGGGTTTATGATATGCCCGCACGGAATTTCAAAATAAATAATTCCCAATATTATGCTTTGGGAGGATTGGAACGTAAAAAGAAACAAACATTGAATTTCCCGGCAGGAACCACAGACCCAAACCCGATGCAGTTAGTTAAAACATATATCGGTGACGGTCAAGTTGATAAATTAAGCGTAAATTTGTGTAGTCGAAACATTAAAGCAACGTTGAAATATGATACAGAATAATAATATAAGCGTTTTGCCGTGGTACACGTCAATAAATGAACAGAACCAAAGAAAAAGTTACGCATACGGCGCAATTTACCCGTTGTTTGCCCCGGCTGATAGATTGTTGCCTTTTCAGATAATCAGAAACACACGGGCAAATAATGTGTCGTCGGTTATATTGTACGATAAAACCGGAAAACAAGTTGCAAACATAACAACGTACATGAAAGAAACCGGATTGCAGATTGTCCGGTTTCAAACGTTGGGTTATGATGTTATATTGTACCCGTCAATATTACCCATGCCATTAAATCAGTTGGACGGAATATATTATATGACGTTATCGGATGGCGCGCAAACGTGGTATTCTGAAATGTTTACCGTGGTACAAGACGTTTCCGGCTATCTTAAAATTGAATGGTGGGACATTGAAAATTTGGTTTTTGATGCTGGGCAAATAGTATATCAAAACCCGGTATTTAAAAATACGTTGTACCTTTGTACCGAGTTGGGAAAGCCGGATTATGAATTTGAAGAGGACGGCGAAGAACGGGACGGGTATTTTTTTCCGGAAAAACAAATATCAGTCAAAACGTTTAAATGTACGATATTGGCACCGGAGTTTCTTTGCGACGTTATGCGTTTTATCCGTATGGCTGATTATATTCATATAACGGATAAATACGGCAGGGAATACGATTGCGACACGTTTCTAATTACCCCAAAATGGCAAACGCAGGGAGATTTGGCGAGCGTGGAAATTGAATTTAAAACAAATACCGTCGTCAAGAAAATAGGACGTGGCTATAATATAACAGCAAACAAAGGAGATTTTAACGAAGATTTCAATAATGATTTCAACAACAATTAAATTATTAGATTATGGGAAATTACGAACAATTAAAACGAGCGATTGCCAACGTTATTAAGACAAACGGAAACCAAGAAATTACCGGGGCAATAATGCAAAACACGTTGACAACGTTAATTAGTCAAGTTGGGGCAAATGCAACGTTTGCTGGAATTGCCACGCCGGAAACCACACCGGGGATGCCCGACCAAAACATTTTTTATATAGCAACAGAAAACGGAATTTATTCAAATTTCGGTGGTACTACTATAAAAGACGAAGTAGTCATATTTTCAAACAAAAATGGGAGTTGGCAAAAAAATGTAACTAGTATTGCTACCAGCAATAAGTTATTACAAATAGAAAAAGAACTTGAAAATGTGAAGATAGAGGATGAAGTTACAGATGTAATATGCGATAAATGCGGAAGAAATATGGTTATAAAATAGCTATTCTTTCAGGTGGTTTCACTTACTTCGGACATTATCTCCAGCAGAAATACGGCATTGACTATGTATATGCCAATGAACTGGAAATAGAGAATGGCAAACTGACCGGACGTTATCTCGGCGATGTAGTGGACGGCAAACGCAAAGCGGAACTACTGCGTCTGATAGCGCAGGTTGAGAAAGTGGATATAGCACAGACCATTGCAGTAGGTGACGGAGCCAATGACTTGCCGATGCTGGGGATAGCCGGATTGGGCATTGCTTTTCATGCCAAGCCTAAAGTCGTGGCAAATGCCAAGCAGTCCATTAATACCATCGGCTTGGACGGAGTGCTTTATTTCTTGGGATTCAAGGATTCCTATATAGATATTCCGCGGTAAAATAAGTCCGTACGATAAAATTCACAGGCTCCTGCGATAATTAATTATCATAGGAGCCTGTTTTTTAAGCGAGCTTATTTTGTTCTGCCCCCGGTTTGCATTATCTTTGCAGCAAATATAAAGAAATACATGAAGTTTTCTGAACTAAATTTAAATGACAATGTGCTTGAAGCACTGGACGCAATGCGCTTTGACGAGTGCACTCCGATACAAGAAAAATCAATACCTGTTATACTCGAAGGCCGGGATTTGATAGCTGTTGCACAAACCGGGACCGGAAAAACAGCCGCCTATCTGTTACCTATATTGAACAAGCTTTCGGAAGGCGGGCATCCCGAAGATTCCATCAACTGTATAGTAATGGCCCCTACACGGGAACTGGCTCAACAGATAGACCAGCAGATGGAAGGTTTCTCCTATTTCATGCCGGTGAGCAGCGTGGCCGTGTACGGCGGTAATGACGGAGTGCTTTTCGAGCAGCAAAAAAAAGGCCTGACTTTGGGAGCGGATGTTGTAATCGCTACTCCGGGACGTCTGATAGCTCATCTCAGTCTGGGATATGTAGACCTTTCACGCGTCTCCTATTTCATTTTGGATGAAGCAGACCGTATGCTCGATATGGGATTTTATGATGACATTATGCAGATTGTGAAATTCCTGCCTAAGGAGCGTCAGACCATTATGTTTTCGGCTACGATGCCTGCCAAGATACAACAGTTGGCGCAAAACATTCTGCATAATCCGGCAGAAGTGAAACTTGCCGTTTCCAAACCTGCCGAGAAAATCGTACAGGCTGCCTATATATGCTATGAGAACCAGAAATTGGGTATCATCCGCAGTCTTTTCGCCGAGCAGACACCCGAACGTGTCATTATCTTCGCTTCCTCCAAGTTGAAGGTGAAAGAGGTGGCCAAAGCCCTGAAGCAAATGAAGCTGAATGTTGGGGAAATGCACTCCGACCTTGAGCAGGCGCAGCGTGAGGAAGTAATGTACGAGTTCAAGGCGGGACGAATCAATATTCTGGTTGCCACCGATATTGTGGCGCGCGGTATTGATATAGATGACATCCGTTTGGTTATCAATTATGATGTGCCGTATGATAGTGAAGATTACGTGCACCGCATCGGACGTACGGCACGTGCCAACAATGACGGTGTAGCCCTTACTTTCGTCAATGAAAAGGAACAGACGAATTTCAAGAGCATAGAGAATTTCCTGGAAAAAGAAATCTATAAGATACCTGTACCGGAAGAGTTGGGTGAAGCTCCCGAATACAAGCCGCGCTCCAATGACGGACGTAAACGCAGCAGCTTTAAAGGCGGCGGACGCCGGAACAACGGAACCGGCAAAGGCGGCAACAGAAATAATAACAAACGCAGGGACGGCAGCAAAAAGCCCACTCAGGCTAAGAAGCAGGAATAAGTAAAAAGCGGAATTTATTCCGCTTTTTTTATGTCTATCCGATTATCGAATCCGATGGTAATATCTGCCAGACTATATACGGAGCTTTCCGGCACGCGTAAGGTTGCCTGATATTGGTAGCCTTTATTATCAACTCCCATAAAATTCATATCGGCAAGAATCATCTGGCTCAGAATATCTTCGGGAAAGATGCCGGCAAATGCCTTCTTGGTAATGTCTTTGCCATACAACATTCGTCTGCCCTCATACACGCAGATATGTATGACATTGTCATAGTAGACATTGTCCACGCTGATGCCACCCTCTGAATAGGATGAGCGGACAACTTTCATTGTCGAAGGGTTGACGTACACATATCCCCGGTAGCGTGTGCCTTTGTACATCACTACGCTGTCCTTTTTCACCACTTCCGTGGTGGGTATGACTTCCACTTCCTTGTTATCAAAGGCGAGTATATCCTCCGGATTTTCCGATTTATGCAGTTTTATAATCTCATCCGCCAATGAATGAAACCAGAAGCTGTATTCTGTCTGTCGGTCAATCTTGTAAGTCACGGTATGATTGCCGTACACATACATCGTATCTCGTATAATCTTGAATGATACGGGGATATTCTGAGGATCGGCATAGTATATGGTATCTCCTTCTATACGCATCAGGGGCAGTTCGGTTTCATCATTTATCCAGACACCCTGAAGCAGAGCCTTGGCCATAGCGTCTTCTTCGACTGTTTTTTGCTCTTTACCATTACCGCATGCAGCCAACGCTATGACGCAGCACAACTCTATTACGAGTTTTTTCATGTCTATCTCCTTCCTTTATTTACCTATACAGTGGTAGGTAAATCCAAGTTCTTCTATTTCTTTCTTTTCGTAGATATTACGACCGTCCAGTAACACCGGGGTTCTCATGGCTTTTTTGATAACGACCCATGACGGCAGGCGGAATTCTTTCCATTCCGTCACCAGCATCAAGGCATCCGCATCGAGTGCGGCATCGTACATATCGGTGGCATAGCAGACGCTGTCGCCTATCCTGCGGCGGCACTCCGTCATGGCAGCCGGATCGTACACACGCACTTTACAACCGGCATTCAGCAACTTGTCAATCAGAATCAGCGAAGGCGCCTCGCGCATGTCGTCTGTTTCCGGCTTGAAAGCCAATCCCCACAAGGCAATTGTCTTATCGTGCAAATCGCCGTTGAAGTGCCGTTGCAGTTTTTCAAACAAGATGCTTTTCTGCTTTTCATTGACTTCCTCTACAGCCTGGAGCACACGCATCCGGTAACCGTTCTGTTCGGCGGTCTTGATTAATGCCTTTACGTCTTTCGGGAAGCACGAACCGCCATATCCGATGCCCGGATAGAGGAACTTACGGCCGATACGCGTATCGGAACCGATGCCGCTGCGTACCATATTGACGTCGGCTCCCACCAGCTCGCACAGGTTGGCAATGTCGTTCATGAAGCTGATGCGGGTGGCAAGCATGGAGTTGGCTGCGTATTTGGTCATTTCGGCAGACGGAATATCCATGAAGATAACGCGGAAGTTGTTCAGCAGAAACGGTTTGTAGAGTTTGCTCATCAGTTTCTTTGCACGTTCGGACTCCACTCCCACCACTACCCGGTCGGGGCTCATGAAGTCTGCTACCGCATTTCCTTCTTTCAGGAATTCGGGATTGGAAGCTACATCGAAGTCTATCTGTACTCCCCGCTTATCCAATTCGTCCTGGATAGCCATGCGCACCTTTCCGGCGGTGCCTACGGGCACGGTGCTTTTGGTTACCACCAATACATATTTCGTCATGTTACGCCCGATGGTACGCGCCACTTCAAGCACATAACTCAGGTCTGCACTGCCATCCTCGTCGGGCGGAGTACCCACGGCGCTGAATATAACATCCACTTCGTTCAGGCAACTTTCCAGAGAAGTCGTGAATTGCAGGCGTCCTGCTTTCGCGTTCCGGTTTACCATTTCCTCCAATCCGTTTTCATAGATTGGGATAATACCCTGCTTCAATGCTTCTATCTTTTCGCTGTTTGTGTCGACGCAAATGACATTGACACCTATTTCAGCAAAACAAGTACCGGTTACCAAACCGACGTACCCCGTACCGACAATGGCTATCTTCATATCTTATTCAAAATATTCCGCATCTTTGAAAGATACGGCATGTCCGTCTTTCTCCGATAATATGAACTGAGATTCCGCAACCGGCCAGTCGATGCCTATGGTTTCATCATTGAAGCGAATCGATGCTTCCGCCTGCGGAGCATAACCGTTATCTACTTTGTAGGTAAAGATTGCCTCTTCGCTCAGTACCAGAAAGCCATGGGCAAAACCGCGGGGAATAAAGAACTGACGCTTGTTCTCTTCGCTCAGTTCCACGCTGACGTACTTGCCGAACGTAGGAGAAGAACGGCGTAAATCGACCGCAACATCCAAAACTTTACCTTTTATGACACGTACCAGTTTCGCCTGGCTGTATTCGCCTTTCTGATAATGCAACCCGCGCAGTACGCCGAAAGAGGATTTTGATTCGTTGTCCTGTACGAAATGTACATCGCCGATATTGGCACGGAATTCTTCTTCCTTAAAGGCTTCCATGAAGTAGCCGCGTGCATCATTGAACACTTTCGGTTCGATGATCCATACGCCGTCAATTTCTGTCTGTATGTAGTTCATTGCTTTAGAATGTTTTATGTATTTTCATTTGAAATCCGAAGTTGTCTCCGTATATATCTCCCATGTCCAAAGCGAGAGAGGCGTTGAAGTTCCAGCCTTTCCATCTTTCGGGAGAATAAGAGAACGAGGCATAGGCCGAAAAGTTCTCCAGAATATCCAGTGTGGGAGCACCGGGAGTACCCCATGTTCTGTTGTGGCTCATTTTGGCTATGTAGCTCCATTCGGAAGTTATTTGTCCGCTCCAGCCGATGTGCAGCGCTTTTATGCGGTTGTACTTGAACGTCATGTCACCGTCCCGGTTATAGATAGGCGAAGCAATCAACGGATTGGCTATCATCATGCCCCAATGCGCCCAGCCGGGGTAAAGACCGTTGTTGTAATAGTTGTCGGAACCGCCGGTCTTGTGTACGGGACCTTCTTCGGGTTCGTGCAAGCCGTGCAGCGGACCGCTCATATTGGTGGTCTGCAGGAACTCGAACACAACCGCATTGACGGGCTTGAAGTTGTTGAAGTTCATTTCAAGTCCCCACAATCCGTCCCAACCGTTCTGCTTGCCCATGGCGGAGAAGTCGTCAAAATGATTGCACAGGTATGCGCTGATAGAGAACTTATCGGAACGATGGGTCAGCTTTATCTGTTCGCTGCCCAGGAAGTTGCCCTGATAGAAATTGCTGTCATTCCAGGGTTTGTCTTCACCGCCGGAGCCGGGAATAAATACTCTGAAATAGTCTTTCAGCGTATTGCCCAGATTTACCGTGCTGCCGTCCGCATTCACCAGCGTTCCGCCGAACTGCGTATCGAGCGTCATGCCGATGTCGAGCTGCCATTTCCCGTTGGGCACGCCGACGCGGACAAATCCTTCTTTATGATGATACTTGATGTCTTTTGTGTACCAATGCCCTGCTCCTACCTTCCGTTCCTGGTAGTTGTTGTCGGTGAACCATCCGTAAGAGATTTCACCTTTAATGGCGAAACGCGGAAGGACATACAAGTATTCGGGGATGCCTATCATTATTTGCGGAATCGGCCTCGCGTTGCCCGACCATGTCATGTCGCCGCTACTCAAGGCATTATTCAGCAATGGAGCACCTTTCTCGCGGCTTCCGGCAAAAATTCCCAGCCACTTGTAGCGTGCATCTATATAGGCCTGCTGGATAAAAATATCCTTGTCGCCCTTGAAGTTCATGCCCACGGCAGCTACCATGTCCAGCTTTTCTTCGAACTTCCACTTGCCGAGCCGGTGTTTGTAGCCCAGTCCGCCCCGTATATACGTATTGTCGTAAATAGAGCCGAGCCCCTGTTGGTTGCTTACTTGCCACAAAGGAGTATTGTCGCCCGTGTGCACGGTGGCTCCGTATTCCACAAAAGGCGAAACCTGTGCCGTTGCCATACCGCTACCTGCAAGAATAATGGCCAACAAACAGATAGGAATACGCATTATGGCAAATAGTCTGTATTTGGTTAAGTGCTGACAGTTATCTGTGTTCATTATCGAATATATAATATAGTTTATAGTCCTAATTAAAGAGAAACGTAGAAAACGGTGCAAAAGTAGGAAAAAAATCTAATATATCGGTCATGGGCGATATAGGAGTTTCCAAAGTTTGCCGTGTTTATAAATTCTTAGTAAGAAAAGCAGCCCGAAAGTGGCATATATCCGATAAAACCGCTACTTTTGTAGCATGATTGAATTAGCACAGCACATAGAAGCATTATTATTGGAGAATGATTGTGTCATTGTTCCGGGGTTGGGCGGATTTGTCGCTCACTACACTCCGGCAATGAGAGTGGCGGAAGAAAATACGTTTTTGCCCCCTACCCGCATTATCGGCTTCAATCCGCAACTGAAGATGAACGACGGGCTGTTGGTGCAATCCTACATGGCTGTGTATGATACGGATTTTTCCGATGCTACCAGGATTGTAGGCAAATCGGTGAAAGAACTGCTGGCTCTTCTTCATGAGAATGGAAAAGTGGATTTGCCCAATATCGGCGAATTGCGCTATAACATTCATGATTCCTACGATTTCATACCTTACGACGATAAGCTTACCACTCCTTATTTATACGGGCTTGGCAGTTTTGAAATGCAGGAACTGGCAGTCTTGCGCAAGTCCAGTTGGAATGGAAGCAAGACTATTCCTTTCGCACCGGTTGTCCGGGAAGAAAAGAAGCGTAAGTATGGAATGCGAATCAACACTTCTTATCTGGCAAATGCCGTTGCCATGATTGCCGTTGCGGCTCTGTTCTTTTTTCTTCCCGCACCCGTAGAAAATACCGAAGTGATGGAAGCCAACTATGCGCGGCTGCTGCCCGGTGATTTGTTCGGGCAGATAGAAAAGCAATCATTGGCTATCACTCCGATTGTCATCCATCAGCAGGAGACGGGTAAAAAGGCGAAAAACACCCGTACCGCCTTGTCGAGTACTGCCGGCAAGAAACCGGTTGCTCCCGTTGCCGTAAAAGAAGTAAAAGTCCGTCAGCAGGCTGCAACAATTGCGGCTCAGCCTAAAGCAGCGCCTACAGTTGCCGCTCCTGCCGTTCAAGCCGTAAAGACACCTTATCATATTATCATAGCCAGCGTGGGTTCTGAAAAAGACGCCGACGCCATGGCGCAGCAGTTGGTTGCCAAAGGTTATGCAGGAGCTAAAGCGATTATCGGTGACGGCAAAATGCGCGTCAGCATTCAGTCCTGTGCCACGGAGAAAGAGGCATACCGCGCTTTGAACCTGATTCGCCAGAATGAAGCATACAAGAGTGCCTGGGTTCTGAAAAGATAATTTTCCACAGTCAATCATTAATCATCAACTATTCCGACAATTCAATGAAACGTATCCGTTGCCCCAAATGTGAGAACTATCTGACTTTCGACGAAACAAAATATACGGAAGGCCAATCCCTGGTATTTGTCTGCGAGAACTGTAAGAAGCAGTTCAGCATACGTTTGGGCAAGACAAAGATGAAAGCTCCGCAGAAAGAGGAGAATCCGGACGAAACCGAATACAAGGAAGCCTTCGGAAGCATTACGGTCATTGAGAATGTTTTCGGATTCAAACAAGTGCTGCCGCTACAGGAGGGAGACAATAAAATCGGCCGCCGCTGCGTAGGAACGGTTGTCAATGTCCCGATAGAAACCTCGGACATGAGCATGGACCGTACGCACTGCATTATCAATGTAAAGCGCAACAAGCAAGGCAACCTTGTCTATACCCTGCGCGACGCCCCCAGCCTGACGGGCACTTTCCTGAACAATGAAATTCTGGGTGACAAAGACCGTATCCGCATTGAGGACGGAGCCATTGTAACCATCGGCGCCACCACTTTCATTCTTCGGGCGGCGGAGTAAAGAGATTGCCTTTCCGGTTTATCCACCAATAGCGTATAAACAATACTCCGGTGAACATAAGCGCAAGCGACAGTCCGGTATAGAACACCGAAATAAACGCGTCCGGCAATATATGGAACGAGCGCATCGTAATGCCGAACGTTATCATGAAGACCATTACAATCCAGCCTTTTACATCAAAGAAAGAAAAAGGGCAGTTCTTCTCTTTCTTTTTTTCTCCGATACGTTTGGTGTGCTTGTAATAAAGCCTTTTGAAAACAAACAAAAAGAAGAGAAGGAATACGACTGTGGCCTCTCCTATCTTGAAAAGCCAGTATTGGGAATCTGTCAGCCATGTCATTATCCCTATCCTGAGGATATTGGCCCCGGCTATAATCCACACCACTCCGGCGGTAATAAGCAATACTTTTCTGTTTACTCCGTATTTCATGTTTCCGTTTTATACAATCCTGCTGATACAGGGAACAAAGATAATGAAAATATGTTCGTAAATTCATATTGTATACCTTGCTGGTGGTCAGTTGTATGCATGTACCAATAAATTTCCTTGCTTGGTACTGTCCGTACCACAGCTTGGTACGAGAAGTACCTTACTAAGGTACGGCACGTACCACTGCATGGTACAAGAGCTACCAACGGTTGGTATTCCTTGTACCACCTGCCGGTAGTTGAGGTATCCTGTGGTGGAATGCCGGCTACCCTGCGGTGGAATACCGACAAAGTGCTTACCAGTCGTATTCCTCGGTGTACCGGTCGAACTGTATCTCCTCTTTCCAGCCATGCTTCCGGCATACCTGACGGATGCACTCCTGCTGCTTCGGAGTAAGCCCCAGCTTCTGGTTGCGATACCGGTAATAGGGCGAATGGTTGAATATGGCTTCCAGATTGAGGTGAATGGCACGGGAGATGCGTGCGGGCATATCATCGTAAAGCTTCTTGAAGCCCCATGCCACCCGTATTTTCTTGTTGCTGCGGAAGTGCGGGCACTCCTTCCCTGCCGCCGGATAGCAGAGGGGGTTGATGACGGACAGCCGGATGTTTTGCGCCGTGGTGTACTGTGTCATACTGTGCCGCAGGCAGTTTTCGGCTTTCGGACATCGGGTGTTGAAGCACAATGTGTATTGGGCTGCTTGATTGTTTAAGTCGGAGTTGTTTTCCATTAGTTATCAGAATTTTGATGAATATCGCTTTATCCGGTAAAGATACGCGAAAAAATCCGGCCGGCACCATATAACGGCTGTTTTATTGGGTAGGTCGGGCATAAAAAAACAAGGCAAAGCCGAAGCCCTGCCCTGTTTTTCTTTTGTCATACCGGTTTTTTATCAGAGAATGCTTTTTACTGTTTCCAGCATACCCTTCTCCTGGATAGAGTTCAGGAAGCCGGTTACCATATCCGTCAGTCCCGGAATGGCGTTCAAGTCTCCGTGCTCGCCCCAGATGAGGTCTTTGGCTGCCAATACGCCTTCCGCTACTTTGCGGGTATCGCCTGTTGCCCAAAGGTCTTTCAGCAGTTGCATGATTTCGGGAGCGTCGTTCGGAGTGATTTCAGCGCCGTCGGCACGCACGCCGCCCTTGTAGTATGTGATGATGGCGGCAAGACCGAGTACGAGGCCTTTCGGAAGTTCGCCCTTGCGTTCCAGATAAGTCTTCAAGCCCGGCAGGTCGCGGGTCTGGTATTTCGGGAAGGAATTCAGCATGATGCTGGTTACCTGGTGCTCTACGTAAGGATTGTCGAAACGTTCCAATACATCGGCTGCGAACTTCTTCAATTCGTCCATAGACAGGTTCAGTGTCTGCATCAGTTCGTCGAACTGTACTTTACGGACATACTTGCCGATAACGGGATGGTTGCAGGCATCGCGCACGATGTTTACACCGCTCAGGTAAGCCACCGGAGAAAGCACGGTGTGAGGACCGTTCAGCAAAGTAACCTTTCTTTCGTGGTAAGGGGCTTCGGACTTCACGAAGAGTACGTTCAATCCCGCCTTGTTTGCAGGGAATTCCTCTGCCAACTGGCGGAGAGAGAGATTCTCGGCTGCCTCGATAACCCACAGGTGGAAGATTTCGGCCTGTACAACCAGGTTGTCGGCATAACAGATTTTCTTCTGAATCTGCGCAATCTCCTTGCGCGGGAAGCCCGGAACGATGCGGTCTACCAGTGTGGCGCATACATAGCAGTACTTTGTAAACCAGGTCTTGAACTTCTCGTAATCTGCGCCGAAGTCGTCTTTCCACAGTTCGATGTACTGGTAGATACATTCTTTCAGGTGATGTCCGTTCAGGAAAATCAATTCGCAAGGCATGATGATAAGACCTTTGCTCTTATCGCCCTTGAACGTCTTGAAGCGACGGAAAAGCAACTGGGTCAGCTTGCCCGGATAAGAAGATGCGGGGGCGTCGCTGAACTTGCAGTTCGGGTCGAACGCAATGCCGGCTTCCGTGGTGTTGGAGATAACGAAACGGATTTCGGGCTGGTCGGCAAGCGCCATGAATGCAGAGTTCTGAGAATAGGGATTCAATGCGCGGCTGATGCAGTCGATACGCGTGAGGCTGTTTACCGCTTCACCGTTCAAACGACCCTGCAGGTTGACATGGTAAAGGCAATCCTGGCCGTTCAGCCATTCCGCCATTCCTTTTTCGATAGGCTGAACCACTACAACACTGCCGTTGAAGTCGGTCTTTTGGTTCATGTTGTAAACAATCCAGTCTACAAATGCACGAAGGAAGTTACCTTCGCCGAACTGGATGATTCGTTCGGGAGCAACGGACTTGGGAGCCGTCTGTTTGTTTAATGCTTTCATCTTGAAAATGATTTTAATTATGATTGTTGGATTATGATTGATAGTCTTTCTTATATATGCAGGATTATTCAAACTCAAAATAGAAGTCGATGTTTTCCTTCATCAGGATGTCGATAGGCATATATTTTACGGCTGTGACCGGCTTCTTGAATACCACGTGATTGCACAGCGCTTTGATGCCGCAATAGCCTTGCAGTCCCGGCCGCTGCCCGATGAGGTAATTCACTTCGCCGTTTTTCAGGTATTCCACATTCTTCTGAAGCAGGTCGTAGCCGACCAGTGCATCCAGCTTCAGATTCTTTTTCTGCAAGTAGTCCGCCACTTGATACACGCGTGAGTTGAACACGACCCCTAAAGTGGCTTTGGGATGTCCGGAGAAGAAAGCATCCAGCACTTCCTCGTTGGCGGCGGTGTCTTCCTTGTGGAGAACGACATCGTGTATAGTCAGGTTCTTGTGCTCGGCCGCAAGATACTGCATAAAGCCTTCCAGGCGACGTTGCATCTGAACCTCGGCGGGGCTGTTCTTCTGATTGTTCAGGAAAAGCGCCAGCTCCTGCCCTTCCCGGTAGCGGCGCATCAGTATTTTGGCGGCGATGTATCCGCTGACTTTGGAGTCCTGGCCTATATAGCATAGCGCATGAGTCTGCTCCATATTGAAGTCGATGAAGGCATAAGGTATCTTTTTATCTTCCAGATACGATGTCAGCTTCAGGGTATCATCCTGAAAATTCGGAGCTATCAACACCCCGTCGGCAACAACGGATTGAAGTTGCGCACATGCCGTTTCATAGGACGCTTTATCCGCATGGCTGTAAAAAAGATAGTCCACCCCTACGTTGAACGGCCGCAGCTCTTGCGCGGCACGGTCTATGCCCGCCGCAACGGAGTGCCAGTAATCATGCTCTATATAATAAGGTATGATACATACTATATGGTAGCGCTTCTTTGCCGCCAGGCCTATGGCAAACATGTTGGGATGATAATCGATTTCATCAAGGACTTTTTGAACCTTATCTCTGCTTGCACGGGATACGTCGCCCCGGTTATGAAGCACGCGGTCTACGGTTCCGGCAGAGACGCCGGCCATGCGTGCAATGTCTTTTATCGTATAATTCTTGTTTTCCATCTTCTCCCGCCCTAAGGTGTTTAAAGGTCTTACGTTTAAAACTTAAATATTATAAATATTTGCCGCAAAGATACGAATTATTTTGTTTCTCCAAGTAAAATTTCTACTTTTGTGTTCGATAACGGTTAATAAAAGCAAAAAGCCTTATCAAGCCTATTAGCTTTACAATCAATACTATATAGGTGTAATAATAAGAAAGTAATTTTTTTAGATACTTAAAACACAAGAAGATGAAAAACTTTATGGATGAGAACTTCCTGTTGCAGACAGAAACCGCACAGAAGTTGTACCACGAACATGCGGCTAAAATGCCGATTATCGACTATCACTGTCACTTAATCCCACAAATGGTAGCAGACGATTATCAGTTCAAGTCATTGACGGAAATCTGGCTGGGAGGCGACCACTACAAATGGCGTGCTATGCGTACCAACGGCGTGGACGAACGCTACTGTACCGGCAAGGATACTACCGATTGGGAAAAGTTTGAAAAATGGGCGGAAACCGTACCTTACACTTTCCGTAATCCTTTGTATCACTGGACGCATCTGGAACTGAAGACAGCATTCGGCATCGATAAAATCTTGAACCCTAAAACAGCACGTGAAATTTATGACGAATGTAACGAGAAGCTGAAGCAGCCGGAATACTCGGCCCGCGGCATGATGCGCCGTTATCATGTGGAAGCAGTTTGCACTACGGACGATCCTGTTGATTCACTGGAATACCATATAAAGACTCGTGAGAGCGGCTTTGAAATCAAAATGCTTCCCACTTGGCGTCCCGACAAGGCTATGGCAGTGGAAGTTCCTGCCGATTTCCGCGCATACGTGGAGAAATTGGCGGAAGTGAGCGGTGTGGAAATCTCTACTTTTGACGATATGATTGCCGCTTTGCGCAAGCGCCACGATTTCTTTGCTGCTCAGGGATGCAAACTGTCCGATCATGGTATTGAGGAGTTCTATGCAGAGGATTATACGGATGCGGAAATTCAGGCGATCTTCAATAAGGTATATGGCGGCACTTCATTGACCAAGGAAGAAATCCTGAAGTTCAAGTCGGCTATGCTGATTGCCTTTGGTGAAATGGACTGGGAAAAGGGTTGGACGCAACAGTTCCACTATGGGGCTATCCGCAACAATAACAGCAAGATGTTCAAGTTGCTCGGTCCTGATACTGGTTTTGATTCTATCGGCGAATTCACTACTGCCAAGGCAATGGCCAAATTCCTCGACCGCTTGAACTCGGCAGGCAAGCTGACAAAGACTATTCTTTACAATCTGAACCCATGTGCCAATGAAGTAATCGCTACGATGCTGGGTAACTTTCAGGATGGAACAGTTCCCGGTAAGATTCAGTTCGGTTCAGGCTGGTGGTTCCTTGATCAGAAGGATGGTATGGAGAAGCAGATGAACGCACTTTCAGTACTTGGTTTGCTGAGCCGTTTCGTAGGTATGCTGACTGACTCACGCTCTTTCCTCTCCTATCCGCGTCATGAATATTTCCGCCGTACGTTGTGTAACCTCGTAGGCCGTGATGTGGAAAACGGTGAAATTCCTGTTTCCGAAATGGAACGCGTCAATCAGATGATTGAGGACATCAGTTATTACAACGCCAAGAAGTTCTTCCAGTTCTAAAGACGGGAATGAGATAATTAAAAATCAGCCCTTCCATGCTTGATACCTTATGGCAAGCGTGGAAGGGCTTTTTATTGGATACCGCTGAATTAAGCTTTCCTGTGCAGCAGATACCTTACAGGAGATATTCCATTATATCCGTGATGTTTTTTAACCGGATGAAGTTGGGATGCGCAATGTCCCCTTCATAGGTTTCATACTGCCAGGTGACGTGGTAAGGAATGTGGGCGGCATATCCGCCCAGCTCCAAAACCGGCAGTATGTCCGAATTGACGGAGTTTCCCAACATCAGGAAATTCTGCGGGGCGCATTCCACGGCGGTAAGGAGTTTCCGATAATCGGCTTCTTTCTTGTCACTCATTATCTCGATGTGGCAGAAGTAGTGCATCAATCCCGACTCCCGGACTTTTCTTCTTTGGTCGAACAGGTCTCCTTTGGTCGCCAGTACCAGCCTGTATTTTCCTTGCAGGCGGAGCAGCACCTCTTCCACCCCGTCCAGAAGCGTTACGGGTCTTTGAAGAAGCTCCTGCCCCAGCCTGACGATTTCTTTCACGCAATGCATGTTACCTTCTCCATTGGTAATCCGGCAGGCTGTTTCAATCATGCTGAGCATCATGCTTTTCAAACCGTAGCCATACATGTGCAGGTTTTTCATCTCTGTCTTGAACAGTTCCTGCGAAACGGCACTCTGCGGTTGGTATGCTTTCAGTAAATCACAGAACTGATGCTCAAACTCCTGAAAATAAACCTCGTTTTCCCAAAGGGTATCGTCTGCATCGAATGCTACTACTTCTATTTTATCTTTCATACGTTGTCCGTTTTATTGTTATTGAGTATATTTGCTGCAAATATAAGTAATTAAAACATAACTATTAATCAGTAAAGGATGACTCAATCACCCCAAACTAACGCCAAAGGTTTCAGCAAAGCCTTTTGGGTAAGCAACACAGTAGAACTTTTTGAACGCATGGCATATTATGCCGTATTTATTGTTCTTACCATTTATCTGTCCAACATTTTAGGTTTTAACGATTTTGAAGCGAGTATGATTTCCGGTCTGTTTTCGGGCGGACTGTATCTGCTTCCCATTTTTACCGGAGCTTATGCCGACAAGATAGGTTTCCGTAAATCAATGATTATCGCATTTTCCTTACTGTCTGCAGGATATTTGGGTCTGGGCGTGCTGCCTACACTGCTGGAAGCTGCCGGACTGGTGGAATATGGCGAAGTAACGCGCTTTTCAGGGCTGGCCGACAGTAGCGAACGGTGGATGATTGTTCCCGTTTTGTTTGTCATCATGCTCGGCGGTTCGTTCATCAAATCTATCATATCCGCATCGGTTGCGAAAGAAACCACCGAAGCAACCCGCGCCCGTGGTTATTCAATCTTTTATATGATGGTGAACTTCGGTGCTTTTACCGGAAAGACCATTATCGACCCCTTGCGCAACGCTATCGGTGAGCAGGCCTATATCTATATCAACTTCTTCTCTGCCACAATGACTATTCTGGCGTTGTTGTCCGTTGTCCTTCTGTATAAATCGGCACATACGGCAGGCGAAGGTAAAAGTATGCGCGAAATAGGCCAAGGTTTTCTGCGCATCATCACCAACTGGCGTTTATTGATTCTTATCCTTATCGTAACTGGATTCTGGATAGTACAGCAACAATTATATGCCACAATGCCCAAGTATGTTATCCGTATGGCGGGCGAAACGGCCAAGCCGGGCTGGATAGCCAATGTAAATCCTTTTGTTGTGGTTTGCTGTGTAAGTTTCATCACCAGGTGGATGGCAAAGCGTACGGCTATTACATCCATGAACATCGGTATGTTCCTGATTCCTGTTTCCGCGTTACTGATGGCGTGTGGAAACCTGCTGGGCAACGAGATTATTTCCGGCATGAGCAATATTACATTGATGATGATACTCGGTATTGTAGTTCAAGCTTTGGCGGAATGCTTTATTTCTCCGCGCTATCTGGAATATTTCTCTTTACAGGCTCCTGAGGGAGAAGAAGGCATGTATCTCGGATTCAGCCATCTCCATTCTTTCCTGTCCTCTATTTTCGGTTTTGGCATAGCGGGTGTATTGCTTACCAAATATTGTCCCGACCCGGCTTTATTTGCAACTCGGGAAGCTTGGGAAGCTGCCAGCGCCAATGCGCATTACATCTGGTATTACTTTGCGGGAATAGGTTTGGTGGCTGCCATAGCATTGCTGATTTTTGCCAAAACCACCGAATCCATCGACAAAAAGAAGAAAGTATAATCTTTTATATTGCATATTTTCGCTATATTTGTCGCCCGATGTAAAGACAGGTCGCATCCGGCATAAATTAAGCATGCTTAATTCTGTCCTCATGGCACTGTCTTTGAGGGGTGTCGAAATACACTTGATGATTTTTTTAGGCACGGATTTCACGGAAAAAAGAATAAAGAAAATCTGTGCTTTCCATGTAATCCGTGCCTAAAAAGAAACAAATAATAAGCGAATTTGAACATACCCTCTTTTTAATTAAGGAGATTAGAATGAAAGTAAGATTTATAAGCCTTGCAAGTGGTAGCAGTGGCAACTGCTATTATATAGGCACAGAAAAATACGGAATACTTATTGATGCCGGTATCGCTGTCCGTACCATAAAAAAAGGATTAAAAGAGGCAGGTATCAACATGGAAATGATACGTGCGGTGTTTGTTACCCATGACCATGCCGACCATATAAAAGCGGTAGACGGATTGGGAGAAAAACTGAATATACCTATTTATACAACGGCACGCATTCACGAAGGTATTAATAAGAGTTATTGCATGACGGAGAAGTTGCATTCATCCGTCCGCTATCTGGAGAAACAACAGCCTATGCAACTGGAAGATTTCCGTATCGAATCTTTTGAAGTTCCTCATGACGGTACGGACAATGTGGGATATTGCATCGAGATAGACGGAAAGGTATTCTCTTTTCTTACCGACCTCGGAGAAATAACTCCTACCGCAGCACATTATATCTGCAAAGCCAACTATTTGATACTGGAAGCCAATTACGATGATGAAATGCTGCGTATGGGTACTTATCCCCAATACCTGAAAGAGCGCATAACCGGTCGTACCGGACACATGAGTAACATTGATACCGCAGAATTCCTTGCAGAAAATTTCACAGAACATCTGCAATACATCTGGCTTTGCCATCTAAGTAAAGATAACAATCACCCGGAACTGGCCTATAAAACCGTTGAATGGAAATTAAGAGAAAAAGGTATCATCGTAGGTAAAGACGTACAACTCTGCGCTTTAAAGAGAACTACGCCTTCCGAACTATATGAGTTTGAATAAAAATATGCCGATTTCATCGAAAAAAACTCCTGGAATTGTTTGCAAAATAAAATAAAAGGACTACCTTTGCACCCGCAAATGAGACATTGGCGATGCACTCTTAGCTCAGTTGGTAGAGCAACTGACTCTTAATCAGTGGGTCCAGGG